>X240_Southern_White_cheeked_Gibbon__coassemble_71_pt1 | contig 28942 bp, 18 predicted proteins | sample X240_Southern_White_cheeked_Gibbon__metabat2_high_PE_003 | metagenome-assembled genome bin X240_Southern_White_cheeked_Gibbon
TACAGTCGTCTTCTTCAATGTGACTGACCCTAATTATTCACCTATGGAGTAGAGAATCCTATCGCAGGTATAGAAGCACTATCTGCCACGACACTGAGAAATATTATCGGTGATTTGGACTTGGATCAAACCCTGACCAGTCGTGACATCATAAACACTAAGATGAGACAAATCCTTGATGACGCCACCGATCCTTGGGGAATTAAAGTCACGCGTGTCGAAGTCAAAAATATCTTGCCTCCAAAAGATATTCAATCTGCAATGGAAAAACAGATGAGAGCGGAACGTGAAAAGAGAGAAAAGATATTGATAGCTGAAGGTGAAAAGACCTCCGCAATAACTATCGCTGAAGGTAACAAAGAGGCAGCAATATTAAATGCAGAGGCTGAGAAAGAAGCAACTATCAAAAAAGCCGAGGCTCAAGCTGAGGCGATTCTCAAAGTCAAAAAAGCTGAGGCTGATGGTGAATTGATGGTGAGAAAAGCCGAGGCTGAAGCAATAAAAATGATAAATGAGGCCAATCCATCTAACGCTGTATTAACAATCAGATCCTATGAGACATTATCTAAAGTCGCAGATGGTAAAGCTACTAAGTTGATCATCCCATCTGATATAACTAAAATATCTTCCATAGCAAATGTCGTCACAGAATCCATCTCTGCTATGAAAGAACAAGATGATAAAGTAAAGAACGACGATAATAAATAAGAAAAAATTGATTAAAAAAAGCTCAATGACCTAATCATTGAGCTTTTCTATTTTACTTATTCTTCTCTTTTTCTTCTAATTCTTTACGTCTCTTATCATTCTTTTTCTTCCTAAGAAAAAGAACAAACAAAACAATTGCTAGCACGATAAAAACAATGAGTAGAACAATAGAAGTATTTCTCAAGTTTGTAGCTAATTGCTCGGACCAGAATCCATTGCCTTTTTCCCAAGTCTTGTTAACCAAAGCAGCATTGCTGACAACAATCAAATATCCAGAAACTACACAAAGAACTAAACCCACAATAGACAAAACTAAATAAATCATATTTTATAATTCCTTTCTATAACTATATGGATCATCATATTACAAATGAATATAATATCACTATTTCACAATCGTAATATTGTCTTCTATCTAATTATACTATTTAAACTTTCCATTCAGTGTTATACGTGTTAATCATATTATATGTAAAAGAAGTAGCACAATTTTCTGTCTTGACTAATTCACAGGCTTTCTTATATTCATCTAAAGTACAAGTATGAATATTTACTTTAGTTTCTTCATTTTTCTTATTTAATTTCATCTGTGCTGTATAAACACCCCAAGATGAAGTCCAGCCACCAGTTACTGTTGTCTTATAGTTCCATATGGTCCAACCATATCCTCTATCATCGTACCAATCGACCAAACATTTCTTCCAACTATCCAAATTTTCGAACCAGCTAAATTCACCTATATAGATAGGAACATCATAATCGTGACCTAATAATTTCGAATCGAAGTAAGATTTGAATGTTTCCAAATTGATAAGATTGCTATTCCAATTATATTGATGCAATTCATACATGATGTTAGACCATCCATATTTGTCTGGATTAGGGCATACTGAATAGTCCCACATGAACTCTAATGTGATAAGATGCTAATCATTGTTTTCTCTTATAACCTTATATAATTTATCTTGATAATCAGTGCAATATTTATCTTGATTTTTATTCTTTGAAGATTGAGGCTCATTTATGACATCATAAGATAAAATCCAGGGAGCGATATCTTTTCTATTGTTTGTATAATGTTCACTGACATAGTCCCATAAATCTATGACAGCATCCTCGTATGTCTCGTTATGCCAAAATGTTGGTTGCTCTAAGAACAATCCCGAATGCTCAAAACCGTTTTGACTTCCAGGAACACCATGCAAATCTAAGATAGCATATAAATCATTAACCTTACATTGCTCTACGAACCAATCTAAATAAGAGAATGCAACACTTTCATCTTTCCTAGTAAAATCGTCATTTAAAATATTTCGCCAGTAGAAAGGAAGTCTAATGGTATTGAATTGCAATTCTTTAACTTTCTTGAAGTCATCTTCAGAGAAGAAAGACTTATAGTAAAGATTCATCAGTTCATCTTTGTTATCTTTTAAATTTGGATTATTTGACAATCCTTCTTCAAAGTCTTCCTGAGTGAACTCCGCATAAGTTAAATTACCATCATTATCCTTTATAAGATTTCCATCTTCATCTTTCTTAGGATCATTGTCGAATGGACTCATCCATCCTTCTTGAACAAGTACATTCCCAGCATTGATGCCTTTTATCTGCAATCTATTACCATCCTTATCATAGATTGCTCTTTTTGTACCATTCTCATTTCCTTGAGTTACGAATTCGCTTTTCGTATCTATATTCGGCTTTTGAGTATTAGGTTTATACGTTGCAGAACGTATATACAAAGCGCATATAGTCCCACCTAAAATAACAACTAAAGTCAATAATATTATCAATATAGATACTATCCATTTTTTAAAAGTTGACCATTCTTTATTTTGCTCTTTATTGTTCGTATCGCTCATAATAGAATTCTTTCCTTATATTCATTGTAAGATGAAAATTAAATACTTAAACAAGTAAACGATTTAACTGATAAAAGATAAAACTAGATAATTGACTAAAGGATTTAAACGGTCACTTATTAAACTTGTTTTGGCTTTGAATCAAGCTCTTATAAGCGATAGCTTCATTAGTATCGAACAAGACATAATGACCTGGAACGACTGCTTGGAATGTCGGTCTCTCCTTTGAATAATCACGTTTCTTCGATGAATCATAATCGACTTTATGATCACCATCGTCTTTTTCAAAAGCCTTAACAAAAGCTTTTCCATAAGGATGAATAGGATTGCTCAAAAGCTCATCCTTCTTTGCTAATTCGACCATATCTCCATCATGAAGAATGCTGATAGTATCGCAAATTTGCTTAGCCAAATTAAGATTTCTGCTCATGAAAAGAATAGAGATCATTCTGCTGTTTCTAAGTTTTCTCAACAACTCAATAAATTCCTCTTCTTCCTCTTTAGTCAATGTCTTAGGAAGATCATTGACTATCAAAAGTTCAGGGTTAGCAGCTAAAGCCGCGGCTAATTCAACTTTAACTGCTTCAAAAGATTTCAAATCTTTAACCGATAAAGAGAAGTAACTTGAAACTAGTCCGACTTCTTTCAAAGCCTTAGAGCTTCTTTCTGCAATAGCAGCATTGTTTAAAGATTTTATTCTACTAGTTAAAACATCTCTGACATTCATATCAGGGTCTAATGCATTTAAGAACAAAGGTTGTATTTGAATTCTCAATCTATAATCATTATTTTCATTATCGAATTTTATTTGCTTGATTTTTCTTGTCTGTTCTTCTTTAATCAACTTTATGTTCATTTTTACTGTATTAATTCTAGATTGGATCAATAGAGCTAAATCGTTAGTTGGAAGTAAGGAATCCAATACATCCTTCTCAGTCAACACTTTAATTCTTCTCAATAAGTGATATCCATTCTCATTAGCTTCCTGATCATTTATAAAGAAGTATTTACTTCTATCATAAGTTCCACCGATAAAACTCTCGGCTAATGCTCCTATATACTTCAAAGCATAATCAAAGGAATGCCCTTTGCTCAATTCACTATAGATTAAGAATCTAGTAGATACTGCATATTTAGAGCGAACTAAAGAATAATCCAAGATTTCTTTTCCTACATAAAGGTTATCGACTTTAGAAGGATGATTCTCAACTTCTTCTACGGTCTTAGCGTTCTTCAATCTTTCGACTTCCTTCTTTCCATTTTTCTTAGACCACTCTATTTCCTTCCTATTCCATCTGTCTCCAGCTGCAATACGTGCACCTTTAAAATAGACAGCACCAGAAGTTATGCTTTCTTCCCCTACTATAGCTTTAGCCGTAATAGTCTTTCCACTTCCCTCTTCTCCTACTATTCCAAAGATTTCACCTTTATGAATTTTAAAACTGATATCATGAACCGCTTTGATGTATTCCTTCTTTAAGAAGTGTTTCTTCTTATAGAATACTTTTAAGTGATTCACTGAAAGGAGTACATTTTCACTTATATACTCACTTTTCAATTTTACATGCTTATAAGCAAAAGGTAAGCTATCGTATGATTTAGACTTATCATGCTCCTCTGCATCATCAAATATATTCGTATAATCTTTAGCTTTTACATTGTTCTTAGAAGTAAAATAGCTCTTTTCCATAACAGTTTCTCCTTTGATCCTTTATTGTTCTTGTGTAAGCACTTAACTTTTATTATTTTATCAAAAATATAGAAGACTGATTACAAAAAATATTAAAGAGAATCAAACAACCATATTTCATATTATCGATGTTTATTTGACAAGTGATGCTTATGTTATCTAATCACTTGACTAGAATAATTTATGCCTTTATAATTTGAGCCTACGTAGATAAAACGAAAGGAATAAAAACAAATGAGAAAAAATAAAATAGCTCTTTCTACACTAATATTATTAACATTGCTAGGATCGTGTGGCAAGTCAACAGACCCATCTACACAACCTTCTACCAATCCTAGTACTACACCCACACCAAAGCCTAACACATCAAGCACAGGAAAAGATACAACCTCTTCTAACAAAGAGCTCCATACTGATGACAGAATTAAGCTTAAGATGATGGGAAATCTCTATCCTAATCAACAAAGATCTATCTATGCAATCGTAGATGAATATGGAAACAAGGATGTCAATTGGACTTCATCCGATGAAAGCATAGTTAGAGTTTCTAGATTAGAAAATCAAGAGCAAGAGGAAGCTTTGCTAACTTCAATGCCTGATAAGTTTGGAACTGTAATCATCAAAGCCACAATGGCGGATGATGAATCCGTTTATTCTGAGATGGAAGTAACCGTCGAAGAAGGTGAAGCTATGAACGAAGACATGTTCAAGACTATCACCGGAGCAGCTAAATTCAATATTAACGAAAAGCTCTACGATTATGACTATGAATTGAATTCCACAAAAGAAGGTGATACTGATTTAGAAATCATATTCGAAGAAAATGACGATTCATATTTATTTAACCTTGAATACAATTTAACTGATGCATACTCAGTAACTGCATACGATAATATCAAGCAAAAAGAAACAATGAACCAAGCCTATGTAAGAAATGGCTCTAGTCTTTCCAAAGAATACATCGATATAAATAATAAACTCGCAAAAGAGACTTTGACTAATGATGAAGGAAATAAAAGAAACTTTGACACTAACTACGCCAACTTCTTAGGAGTGACTGGAGGAGAAAGTGATTATTTCTCCTATGAAGACTTCGCAACATTCGATGGAGGAAAAACATATCACTACATCGGTGGATATTACTATGAAACTTTGATTCCTTTAATGTTGTTAAGAAGATCTAATGTAGCTTTGGATGACTTGTATTTCTCCGTCACAAACGGAGTGATCGATGGAGTCACCATGATCGTAGATCCTGCCGCAACAAATGAATCTGATCCTGACACCAAATACGGATTTATAGCTACTGGAACCATTTCAGAAATAGGCACTGCTAAAATAAAACATATAGAGCCTTTCACACATGAGACTTATCATGACACTATCGAAACAGCAAGAAATGCTTCAGCTTCAAGCCATAACTATACAGTTAAGTACTCATTGGATTACGGATCGTCAGTCAATATGTACACAATGAAGTTTAATGAAGATGCTATTGACCAAGTAGTAACTATAAATGGTAAAACAACACATACTGGTATTAAAAAGACTGATACTGGATACTATGAGTATAGTTACAATGATACTACCAAAGATTTATATATTGAAAAGACCCATACAACTCCATTCCAGAGCGATACAGTAAATCGTTATCCAACCTTTGCTTTCTCAGCTGATATCTTCGCTGATAAAAATTCTAATGGTGCATATGTATCACGTGGTGGAAATGGAAAGAATGGTCAATTCGTAGGTCAGTGCTTATATCTTCCTTATATGAATGGTCAATATATCGATCAAGGAAATCTCTATATCACTGATGGATATGTATCTAAGATTTCTACAAAACTAGAATCCTTTGAAGAAGAAATCACAATCGAAGCCAATTATTCTAATTATGATTCTACTACCATCGATATAGACTGGACCAAGGCTAAAGAACACGATGAACCTACTTCATTCCAGGAAGCAAATAGTTCTTTATATAATGAAATGGTAGCATGGAAAATCGACAATGTTGTTCCTTACTTATATGCAAAGCCAGGATGGGATAATACAATCGCTCATACAAATTCATTATATGATGCCGGTCATAACGATTGTTACTTTGAAACCAAGAAATTTGAAAATGAAACTGCAAGAGATGAATTCATAGAAAACTATAAGGCAAAATTAGTAGAAGAAGGTTGGACCTTAACCGACAAGTCAAATTACAACGATACTTACGCCGCCTATAAACTCTATACAAAGACTATAAACGGAAATGTATACGAACTATCAGTGAGTCCATATTTAAATTGGAATGGTGTCGCACTAAACTCTGTAAAAATTCATGTATTCAGCAGTGCTTTATCAGTTCCAGATACTAATTGGTAATCAATATTATCATCAAGCAGCCATTATAGGATGGCTGCTTTTTGGTTTAAATCAAATTGCTTAAATCTTCTCTTGAATAAATATCGCACAATAGTGTTAAATCTTAAGGCCAAAGAAAGAAGGAAATCATGAAATCTAAACATCTATCTATTTTATCTTTAGCTTTGTTGTTGGTCGGTTGCAGTGGCACAAGCAAAACATCCAACACATCTAAGCCTAGTACAAACCCATCATCGACCAACAAACAATCCACTAACAATTCATCTACTTCTAAATCGACTAAGTCCTTATTCGATTTGTTCGAATCCATGAAAACCGGATTGACTATAAATGGAACCATCAAAGATTTTGATGGTGATGACTTAAATCAAACAACAACATTCACAACTAAATTCAGCGATGATTCTTATCACTACGATAGAAAAGTCGGAAATGAAAAAGGAAGCTTAGATTATTTTAAAGTCACTGAAGATTCTAATGAATATGTCGGAACATATGATATAGATGAAAATAACAATCTAGTATTGACCAAAGCCTCAGATGGAGAAGGATCTTTATCCTGGTCAATGGTATCAAATCCATTCTACGATGAAACAAGTGATTCAGGTTTCTTCGATAAGGATAATGATGGTAACTATTACTTGGATTTCTCAAAAGATGGTCAAACAGCAGGTAATAGATTTAAGGCTGCTAGAAACTTCACATCAAAAATAGCAATTTTATCCATAATGAGTTTTGATGAATTCAAAATTATAGTTAAGAACGACTCCATAGATTCATTCCATATAGTTAGTAAGGAAGCTAATGATAAGGATGGATCTCCATTCCATTATGAAATCGACTTCACTATTAACAATGACAAAAACGTTGATCACGAAGCTAATAAACCTGTTCCATATGAGCACAAAGACTATCATGATGCATTGAAATCAGCTTTTGATAACTTATTTAGCAATCCTTATAGTTTTGAAAGAAATGTATCAAATATAAGCAATGTTAAAATGCCTCATCTAGAAGGATATATATCCTCCTCTGTAATGTTCTATCAAATCGATGATAATAATTTCAGTGGTGCTTTAGTCAAAGATGGATATGTGCATGAAATCACAAAAGAGGATGGAACATACTACTACAAAGAAGAAAAAGAAAAGAATAGCGATGGATCGTATATAACTGATTTATCCTACTCTATGCCTATAAGAAGTGAGCCAATCGAAGCCTTCACATTCGATAAAGAAACAAATGTTTATTCATTGACCATAATGCCAGATAGATTTGCTTATTACTTCGACTCATTCTCTGATTTAGATGATTCTTATAATGTTGAAGATGTCATCAAAGCCGAGATCAAATTATCGAATTCAAAAATCAATGCAGTCAAATTTCTTCAAGAAAATGGAGGATATGTCGAATATAAGATCTATTCTGACTCTTCTAAACTTCCATTTGATATAAATACGATAAGTGAATTTGATTCTTTGAGCAAAATGTATGGAACATTCACTGGATCATTCTCTTCAACCAGTCCATTCAAGAATCAAAAAGTACAAATTAAAGTAGAGAAGAAAAAGAATACTGATAAGTATTCTAAAGATGAATATGTATATTCAGTCACATTTAAAAAAGGCTTCAATTTAGATGATGAAACAGAATATGCAGGTACAAACATATCTATTTCAGATAATAATCTATCATTTGAGTGTGGTGGATATTCAATCACAATAGCATTGTCAAATAACGAATATAAACTGACTATTGAATCTGATTCGGGCAAGTCTGATTCGACTATCTTAACTAGAGAATAAATAAATAAAAAAACTGGATTACACTGATAATCCAGTTTTATTTTATGCTACATCTATTGCAATGGCTAATGTCTGATAAGTGGTTCCTGACGCAACTTCCAATCTCAATGTCTTAGTCTCACCACTGACTTGAATTTCTTTTGTGAACAAATCACCAGAGAAATGAGTTCCTTGAGTTTTAGTAGCTATGAACCCGGCTTCTATCAATTTAGTCTCATATAGATTTATTTGTTCTAATCCACTTATTCCAATCAACCTATATTCTATTCCATAATACTTCTTTTTTGTTTCTTCACCATCATCATCGACTCCATCGGAATAATAAAGACCTGCTACAGATTGTCTTCCTCCAACCACTGGAATGAGATTCAAGTTATCTTTTCCACCAATTAATTCTTCTAATCCAATCAATACCTTAGAATAACCTTCGAGTAAAGTCGATAGTTCAACATCAGAACAATCAGTTTTTATTTCTATACTATCAGCTATATTAGATTCATTCAAGAAAGTATACTTGACCTCTTCTATATTTGTTGATCCATCAAATCCGATTTCAAACAATACTGAATCATCATCGAAAGTTACACTCATCGAAGTAACAGCTAAGCCTTCACCTGAAAAATTATAAGTTTTCGTCTTTAAGAAATTTGCTCTACCATCATATACATACTTATTATCATCAATCTTATTAAAGAATATAGAAGACATATCGAATGAAGGAAGTAATGGTGTTATAGATGAATTGATAGCTGATCCATAAGCATAATAATCATTTCCAAGTTTATTGGCTTGTTGGATTTGATTGTTTCCGACATTCTTATATAAGAAATTCATCTTTGACGTTGAAGTCTCCGATTCAAATATCAGACTAGATCCATCTGTTTTACCTGAATATTTCGATTCGACTGTCTTATTGCTGTTTTCATCAATTGAATAAGTTGTATCTACAAAAGAATACTTGTTATTCTTTAATTTAGAAAAGACCTGGTTCAACTCTTCTTTTTCTTCACCGGTCTTAGTATATTCAGCTTGTTTAAATTCAAAATCATCACCTGGAATTACTTGACCTTGAATCTCTAATTCAGTATTAGAGAAAGATCCGGTGATAGGATTGAACACTATATTTACATCAAATCCATCATTATCCTTGTTATAGATGAAAGAAAATTCTTTGATTGTTCTGGTGTATTCATGCAAAAACTGAGTGGCTAATAAAGGAAGATATGTTTTAACATAATCATCCTCGACATCCAGTGTATAAGTACCCTCATCATCTAAATAATTATCCTTTTCAAAATATGTGAACATATTCTGATATCCTGAGTCGGACCATTCGAGATTTTTGCCATTGATAGTATAAGGATAATAATCTATCTTATTAGAAATATCTAACATAGGCATAGATACTAAAGGAGTGAAAGCTTCCGGATCGTAAGAATAGAAATATTCTACATATACAGAATTTCTATCTGCTTCTTGATTTTGTTTTGAATCATATCTAATGAACTCATATCCATTATCCTTTACACCTATATCAAGACAATAATTTGAGTATCCATCACTAGTCAATGTTGTGGCAGTAGTTTTAAATCTATATCCATAAGCCATATCAGACAACAACTTATCGAATTTGTCATCGATTGTTTCTGTCTTCTTTGCCGATGATATATCAGTTTTTTTATTCGAAGTGGAAGATATGGTCGAATTGCTAAAAGATTCTTTTCCACACGATGCAACACTACCTAATAACAAAATCAAAGCAATTAGTTTAAATTTCTTCATATAGAATCCTCACATTTTATTTAGCTGTTATGTTGATTGTAATATCGCTATAAATCATATAAGCGACACTAATCATTCCAGACACAGCTACAACTTCTTTGTTTTCATTATCCAACACTTGAACATTGTAATCCGATGGTTTTGCATTTCCATTTACAAATATCTCTAGTCTTGCTTTCCCATCATCACCGGGAATCAAAGTATCATCTAAAGAAGTAACTGGCTGATAATTGACTTTAAACGTTAAATTTACACCATCAGGCTTATTGATAGTAGCTTTAAAGCTTTTTACTTGTGCTTTTTCTTCTACTGATACAACTATATCAGTAAGTCCTTCTTCCACCGAAAATGAATATGACCCAAAACTAGATTTAATCTCTTCTTCTTTTCCATTGACTATCTTCTTAACAGTAACAATATAATCATCTTGATACTGTGATTTTAAAGTTACCGGTAATATAGTTATGTATTCTCCAACAATGAATGTTCCTAAGGTTTTATCTTTATTCATTCTAGTCAAAGATTTATTTCCTTGAATATCAATGGACTCGAGTTTATCCAAATCTCCAATTAAATTGACATCAGCTTTTTCTACTTCAACTATTATGGCCTTGAGCTTCAAGGACTTCTCAGGCATAGTGAAGTATCCGCTATTCTCATTCATGGTAGTCTCTATAGTCTCACCTGTTTCTGAATCTATCAATTTATTAAATCTATAAAAATTTGATTCTGTTTGGATTGTAAAATAGACTCTATCGTTTTTTCTAAATGTATCTCTATTAATAGTCATAGAACCATGATCTATTTTGTCTATATCTATAGTGAATCCATCATCAGTATTTATTTCTATCTGACAGTCTCCAGATTTAGGCATTCTCATTTCGATAGATTGAACACCATAACTGTCATCAGAAGGATAACACCAACTACCCTTTGTTCCGTTAGAATCAATAGTTCTAGCGGCAGTAATAACTTTTCCTCTCTTCATAGTAGGATAGAAATTAAAGAGGGCTAATGAAGCACAATAATCAGTTTCTATATTGTTCTTTTTGATAATATAAGAATCAAGATCATCGTTATCTAATACAGTGATTTTATTATTTATTTTTGCCGGGAAAGTAATAGTTATATCAGATAGACCTATGGTCAATTTAAAATAAGTGTTTGTGACGTCGTCATCATTTACTTCCACACCTTCAAATGTCGGCTTGCCAGTCAAAGTATATTTAGGATGAGGCTTGAAGGAGACACTATAAGTGTCGCCTTCAGTTCCTTCATAATATAAAGAACTACTAGGAATAATGGCATCTTCATTTATATATGTTATCGTCCTAACGCCTGTAAATTCACCTATAACTTTTATTTCAACATCTGCTGTTATATTCAATATATATAAATTACAAATATTGCTGATATCAAACAAAGAATAGTTATCAGTCCATTGACCATCAGATCCTATCTTATATTGAACAGATGTCACTTTATATCCAATCTTCCTCACCAATCCACCATAGAATCTAGTATATTTTTCTTCTGGATTATATGCGATCAAATCGACATATTCATTTTCATCTAAAGAAACTTTAAATCCTTTGTTGCTGATTTGATTGTTTCCAGTAGAAATAATAATAGATATGTCTTTGTTGGGCATAACAAACGATAGGCTCATAGAGGTGGCAGAACCATTGATAGAATCAACCAATGAAGGATGGTAATATTCATCATCTATTTGAATATATGTGTTAGATACATCTGATGATGAAAAATAAGACCCTGACAATATAAGTTCAACACTATCTCCAGCCTTGAATTTATCGCCTTCTTTTAACGAAGCATCATAAGATGAATAGTTCTTCAATTCTTTAATTCTAAAAGAATCTAAATCCTTATCTTTCAGAATCACATCAATGACCACATTCTTTTTAGGCATTATAAAAGATGCTTCTATGCGATTTGATGTAAAACTATTGATTTCTATCGATACATCGTCACATTCGAATCTATCGAATTCTTTAGATTCATTACTTATATTCAATACTATAGAAACCAACTCACCTTCTTTATACTTGTTATCGGAATGATCTAATTGAATAGAGCAGTCAATAACCTTGTTAAAAGACACTAAATATCTATCGACACTTGAATTGCTATTGTCACCACCAGTTATCGATGGTGTAGTAGGATTGCTATCGATGGAAGACGACTTACCACATGAAGACAATAAAGCAGCACCTAAAAGGATAATGGAGTATAACTTCTTTTTTTTATTCATAATTCTATCCTCACTTCTTGATTATTATATTAAAAAAATAAAAAAGTGCACGCAAATGCGTGCACTAATATAAGTTTAAATTACTTGGTTGTAAGTGTGCTGCCTACACTGAAGTAAATAGAAGCCCAATCAGCTTCAAGAGTAGCAGTTGCTGAGTAGTTGTAGTAACCTGCTGTCATTTGAATTTCTTTAACTGTTCCATCTGTTTTAGTAATTACTATATAAATATCATCATCTGTTCTGTAATCAGAGGTGGTATATGTGAATGTCAATGTATCACCAACAATCCATGTCATAGAAACATCAGTCTTACCTGAATTGTAAGAATACGAAGGTGCTGATGAAACACCGTCCACTTTAATAGTTACTGCATAAGCTTTACTAGGCATCTTAGTTCCCAAGACAGAAAGGGTTACAACTTGACCAGCTTCAACAGTACCAGTCAATGTCACATCGTAATCAGGCATGACGAATTCATAATAAGTATTTCCATTATCATCAGTCTTTTTGTCGACTTGAACATCAGCATGATCCTTGATAGCTAACGATTTTACTGTATAACCATAACTAGCAGTTGCCATTACTTGAACCTTTTCGCCGACAGCAAATGAGGTTCCACTCGTAGCACCTGAAGGGAAGGAGAAGGTCAAACCATCAACGGTATCAAATGTGACCTTCTTTGCATCTGTAGTAGTGAAGCTGATGTTAGCAACACCATTTTTAGGCATTGTGAACTTAAAGTAAGAGAATCCGTCACCGTAATTATATGTAGCCTCAACTTCAGTGGCTTTTAATTCAGTACCATCACTCATACTAGCCTTGGTAACAAGTTTTCCATCTACAGGTTTAGCTAAAATATAGAATTTCTTACCGGGAGCAAAATCATTGGCTTTGCTTGCATCTTGTGACCAACTTGCGCCAGTAGAAATCTTAGATTCAGAGACATCAGCATTCTCAGCGATTGTTATGCTTCCATTTTTTACCATACTTATAACAATTGTCACATCACTTCCATCAGAAGGCATTGTGAACTGGTAATAAGTATTTCCGTAATTTTCTCTAACGTCTACAGCTGTATCATCCTTGCCCTGAATTTGTGCTTGGCCTAAACTATATCCACTGGCATCTTCCTTCATTTTAACAAATACATAGAAGGTCTCACCAGCACCTATAGCATTATTAGCTAGGTTATCTGATGAATAATAACTCTTGGATAAAGATGTAGACTCAACATAATTCGAATCTACTTGTACTGTTATAGTTCCGTTTTTGACGACATTAATATTGATTGAAACATCACTTCCATCAGAAGGCATCTTAAAATTATAATAACTTCCATTAGAACTATTAGTTACTTTACATGTAGTTTCAGTTCCATTATTTGTAATTGTAGCATCACCTAAACTATAACCATCCTTAACCTTCACAAACATATAAACGTCAGCATTTGCACCAAATCCGTTATATGTCTTTTCGGAAGTAGATGAAGCATAAGAACTTGAATAGTATTTGACTTCAGTTATGGTTTCATCTTTTCCAACTGTATTTTCGATGTTGATAGAACCATTCTTTTCCACTTCAAATCCTATCAATGCATCACCCGATTCTGGCATAGTAAGTTTGAAACAGGTATCATAATTACCCATTGTTACCTTGTGTTCCTTGTCTCCGTTTATATACGCAGCAGTGATTGTATATCCAGCCTTAGGGGTTGCGTATACATATAATGTAGCTCCAGGGTATGCTGAAGTGATTTCATTTGCATAGTATGAATAGGAAGAATCTTTAGCAACTGCACTTTCCACACCTTCAATAGTTTCAAAAGTAATCTTTCCTTTATCGGTAGCTGAGAATGTGATGGTGACATCATTTCCAGGCATGTTGAATTGAATATTAGTATCAGTTGAATATGCTGTGTTTGTAGCACCTTGAATATCATACTTGATAACCTTGTTTGCATCGACCCCTGTAAATGACAAACTGACGGGATCTCCTTCTACATAAGTTGCAGCAGGTTGTTTATTAAAGGTTACGACATCACCATTGACAATTGTCAATTTGTGACTTGCCACCTTCTTTCCTTCAATCTTTAAATGAAGATCTCCAGTGACTGTACCACGATTTAAATTGCTCAAGGAAATAAAAGAGATATTGTCTGTCCATGTCATTGATAAAGCCAACTCAGTCCATTCAGAAACATTGTCTGCCTTATAAGAAACCTTTGTCACAATATATGAATCAGTTCTTGCTACATAAAGACTATTGAAAACATAACTATATGTTGAATCATATAAAAATTTTTCAGAAGAGAAAACCTTAATTCCCGAAGGAGCTTCATCGATAACAATCTTATTAATTCTCTTATCAGCATCACCAGATGTCATATCCACTGCCTTAGGCATGACATAGATGTCGACATCCTCTGCAGGCATTGTGAAACTCAAATTATCGACAGTTGTCACTGAACCGGAAAGGCCAAGGCTTCCCAAATCGATAACTTCATCATTGATAAAGATTGCTTCTCTTCCAAGAGTAGAAGCGTAAAAACTAGAACTTGCACTGCTCAAAGTGAAATCTACTTTCTGGCCAAATTCAAACTCATCTCCAACATTAAAGCTAAGTTTTGGGCTATAGTAACTCATTCCACTATCGAAATAAATAGAGTTGATTTTGAATTTCTTGTTCTTAACTGTGACAGCAACATTCACTGCTTCACCGGGCATGGTGAATGAATAAGAACCATCATCATTCAAAGTGCAATCGACATCACCGGCTTTGACTGAATCTGCTTCCTTTCCTTGATCGAGAGTAAGTGTAAATGTGACTGTCTCACCTTCCTTAGCAGTCTCAGGCAATCCCTCAATCTTATAACCTTCACCCTCAGTAGCTGTAATAGCATAAGAAGGCTTAGGTGCAGGTGTCGATGGAGTCGAAGGCTTACTGGGAGTCTGAGAATTACCAGTGTTGTTGGTAGGAGTAGACGAAGGTTTACTACTTTCTTTACCACCACATGCTGTTAATGAAATAGCAGCTAGCAAAGAAATAAGAGCTAATTTTGATGTTTTTTTCATGTTTAATACTGTCCTTTTACTTGAACTGATAGAATTATATCATCTTTTAATAATCTAATTATAGTTTTTAATTATTTTTATTTTTTGACCATATCCTTAATTAAAGCTTAAAAGAAAAACTGATAGCCTTTCTCGGCTATCAGCTTAAAGAAACAAAATGCTAGAACAATTTGATTTGGACTTGTGAAATAATCGGCTCTTCAGAATACTGAGATAAGGATCCAATAGAAATATCGATCGATGACTTATCCGCCGACAAAGTCAATCCCGTGATAGATAACGAATATCCACCCATAGAAGTAGGTCCAGTAATAGAAGTGCTGTTTGAAACAACTATTTCATTGCTTGTAGAATCGTAAGCATAGTCAAACTCAAGTGTTCCAATAGTTGTGTTCTGATTATTGACCATTGTCAAGGAGGCGTGGGTCGAAGTAAAGGAGACACTGACCGTGCAGTTACCTGCACCAGTAATCCATCTCAAATCATTATTAACCAATGTCTTTCCATTCAAATAAGAGGAAAGGTTACCTATATTAATTTGGCTAGATTTATCCACTTGAAATTCTCGTTTCTCATATCCACCATTATTGTTGATGAAGAATATTCCCAAAGTATTAAAGTCAGAAGATACTCTGATATTCTCAGCCATCACACCAATATAATACTTAGTAGATGAGTTGAATTTTTGACCTCTATAAGTGATAGTGTATGTAGAATTTGAAGTAGAGCCTTCTGAATCTCCAGTATCGTCATTTTTATTAGATAAAATCTTAATTTCTTCGACATCGTTAACCTTGATTTTTCCATCAGTGATAGTCACTGCAATACTCTCGGTTTGATCTATTCCAGAACTCTCATTTTTATAAGTATAAGCAATACTTGTATTAGATGTGAACTTAAGAGTCTGGACTGAAGTACTTGTAGTTACCTTATAAGTCTTATCCTTTACATGGTTATATATCTCAGTATCAGACAAAGGAGATTTAATGTTTATAGTAAAGATATCTTTAGTAGAAACAGAAGTTCCTTTAACTCTGATTTTGAAGCTATATGTTCCAACCTTGCTTCCAACAATATAGTAATAGAAGCTAGATAAACCATCGATGTTTCCATCTACATAGTGATCGATTTTCAAATCCGATAGTAAAGCACCAGTTTGAGAGTCTATAGCTTCGTATTCATATTCACTTTGATCATCATTAGGTGAAGCTTTTAATGTAAAGTAATTTGAATTATCATTCAAATAGACATCACCAAAGTCATTGTTGTTAGGCTTGTTGTCCTTGACTTCTATAGCATTGATAGTCTCAGTCTTAAATTCGACTTTTATAGAAGTAGAAACTTTATTTTTTGCTGAAGTTAAAGTAAAGATTGTGGTTCCTTCTTTTGCAACATCCTTATAGCTTCCATCATCTTGTTGCACTCTTTCAGTCTTAGGTTGGAAAATGACCAGTCCGTTGCTACCTATGGATGAGACAGTCACATCTTGGTTATCTTGAGTCACTGTTATGCTATCGATGATAGGATTTCCAAGTGTCGGATCTATACGCATTGCCAACGATTTATATTTAGGAAGAATATAAGCATTCTCTTCAGCGTTGAAATCATCACTAGTTCCATACTTATCAGTGTTGGTGTAGTCACCTACAGAATCGACATTAGTTCCACCTAAACAAATTAGATTTAGAGTCTTGTAATAGAATGTATCAAAAGACAAATAGGATTCGTTGTTATCTTGACTATCGATCTTCTTGTCTCCATAAACGAAGTTAGATCCTTCAAGACTATATTCAATCTTCTTCTTTGAAGTTTGAGACAATTCAGTAAACTTAAAGGAAGTAATCTTACTTCCGTCGAAATTCACCGTCAAATTCAATTCATAATGTGTAGAACTATAATCGAAATTAGATACTACCTCTGCCTTTTCAGCAGTTATAGTGAAAATGGAATATGCATATGCTGCATAATTTCCAAAGTTGACCAAACCAGTATCTAATCCATAAGATGAATCGAACAAAGCTTTGATTCTATTAGCAAATCCATAGACAGGTGCATGATTCAACAATGCGAAGGACTCACCTAACTTTTCTGAACTACCAAAGTTATAGAAAGTTCCAATCTCGCTGCCGTCATAATCGAAAAGATATGTAGAACCATCTCTGGATCCAGCAAAGTAATTCTCATTGGAATCTCCAGTCACATTGACATAAACGGCATCGGTAAACAAAGTATAGTTATAGGATTTTTGCTGTGTTTCAGGATTTATAGAAGCATCAGTCAAATCAGTAGTCTTAGTTTCTTCAGTAATTCTAGCATCGGTCAACGAATTCTTCTCGACAGCTTCACATCCTTCAAACTTATTGAAGAAGTTAGCTTTGTTATCGGCATTAGTATCGATGACATCGAATTGAATCGGCATCTTTATATTCTTACTTTCACTATCTCCAAAAGAGCAAGTTGCAGTCAAGGTTCCACCTTCAAGGCTACCTATTCCTAAAAATTCAGCTGAATTAGTCGTATCTGCAATATTTTTGACACTGCATATTGTTTGATCGACATCACTGGGAAGAGTCAAGCTGAATGTGACGTTAGGAGTCATAAATCCTTCTTGAGAATTAATAGTAAGTATTACTTCTTTTCCTAAAGGAAAACTATACTTTCCATAGACAGGAGAGACTTCACTTCCATCGATCTTAGCACTGAAGGTCAACTTGTCCTTGGAAGGAATTCTCATGCTGACCGAAATCTCCCATTCAGCTGAAAGACTAGGATTTTCAATAGAAGTAGCAGTGATGGTAACAGAACCTGAAGCCACACCATGAACCTTTCCAGTTTCATCGACAGTTGCAACTGTCTCATCAGAAGAAGACCAGGTCACTTCAGTATTAGCTATGAGCTTTGTATCTTCTCCGACTATTAAAGTCTTCGTTCCATTTATTTCTACTTTGGTGACAGGCTTTTTATCAGTAGGAGTCACGGTCGAAGGAACACCTGTCGAAGGTTTCCCATTAGTGTTTGAAGAATTAATATTATTGTCGTTGCATCCTATAAGGCAAGTCAATAATAACCAAGAAGATAAAGCAGGAATTAATTTTCTTTTTTTCATAAGTATCAAATCCTTTCTATTACTTGTTAGACAAGTAATTCTCAATTTGCTTCTCTATAATTGGATTGGAAGTAGTTCCGATATCATAGTAAGTCAAAGCAGCATATCCGCTTCGAGAGCCATCTGACATAGTGCTAGCTAATATCAAAGACAGTTTTTTCGAATCGGCTTTATTTGAGACTTTAACTCCAACACCTAAAGGCAATAATGATTTAGTTCCGGAATAAACGTAATCAAATATCTTTTGACTTAAAGTATAGTCGTTTAAATTCCAATATGTAATTCCACCATATGTTCCTATGTCATACTTATCAGTATCATATAAGTCTATAGAGAATTCAGACATATAATTCAATGAATTCTCATTGCTATAGGCTGTTCCAATACCGGGAAGCTTCATATTATGAATATCATCCGCATAATCTGTACCTTTGTTCACAACAAATTTCTTGACAATCATATCATTGTTTGAATCATATATAATCTTTCCGCTTGTATCAGTCTCATACTGAACTCCAAAGGAATAAATATGATCACCGTCCTTCAAGTATCCTTCATTGGTATTAGGATCTCCATATACTTGAAGGAAATAATAGGAGGGATTATAGAAGACTTTAGCCATACCTTTGCTATTCACCAAAGTGTCATAAGAATAGTTGTTTCCTTTAAAGGCATCCAATACAGTCTTCAAATCATCTTTTGTTTGAGTCGAAGGTTCATCGCCTTCGGACAAATAATCTGTAACCTCAGGAATTGATGTGTTGTTGACATCGAAGAACTTAGATTTAAATTTACCATATCTAGTTCCAGTATTCTTGCTATATAGATCAAAAGTAGCAGTAAACTCAGCTTTGTCTTCATCTGTTATTTGAATAGTGACACCATCTACACTGAAATCATCCTGCACATTGATTTGACATAGATGAGCGAAATAATAAACGAATTGACTATCAGTCAAATAATATATCTTCTCTTCATTATTCTTCACATATCCACTCAGCAATGAGAAATCAAATGAGCTGAAAGAGGTCCTATAGTCTCCGTATATGGATTCATAGAAATTGCCATCCGAATCAGCAATAGGAGTACCGATTATGCTCAATTTATCCTTTGAATCTAATTCGAAATAATTCAATGATCCTTGATCCATCATCGCACCACTTCTCTCTCCACTAGAAAAGACATCCAAAATTCCATATTGGGTGCGTTTCTCAGTGTAATCAAGCTTATAAGCTGAAGACAAGTTAGTCATTCCAGTTCCATCTAATGAAATTGTATAGTTATCATTACAGTTCAAATATTTATTGAACACCTTATAGAAATCAAAATTTAATGGATCCTTAGCTGTCTTTCCCGAATCTATATAAGATTTGATTTGAGAATTTGTCGTACTGTTTATATCATAAACACTGGATTGAATTCTCAAGTCCAAAGGATTGTTTGATCCTTCTCCATAAGTCAAAAGAACCGAATCGAACAAGATAGAGTCACCGATCGTCTTTATTTTGAGAGACTTAGGATACAAAGAACCTTGAGTCTGTCTAAGGAAGACTGTCATGATGACCAAATCATTAGCTTCATTTCCTTCTTGGCCGAACTCATAAGGATAATATCCATCGTCATCAGTCTCAGTCGGGAGTTTGGACAAATCCAAATTAGCTACACCGTTGATATATGAATAAATTTCATCATATCTTACCCCGGTGTTATAGTTGACCAAAGGAATTCCAGCATCGACATTTCCTTCGTCATCCAATGTATATCTATAGATGAATCCATCACCTTGAGCTATACCTTGAGAATTAGTATTGTTTCCTTGTTGAAATGAGTAATCGGTGAAGAAGAAATTCATATCGGATTCACCTTGGTCATAGTAACTTACATGATATCCGATAGAGAAGTTAGAATCCTTCTTTATTTCTTTCATCAATCTTTGTAATTCACCTACAGGTTGATAATCGCTATCACCAGTATTGGATGAATTATCGCTAGGAGTTGTAGGAACAGGAGTTGTCGTTCCATTAGAGCAAGAAGCCAACAATGAAATCAAGGATAAAGAAACGATAATATTTTTTAATTTCATTAGAAACTCACCCCCAATCCAGTCAAGAATGTCTCAGTGACAGTATGAGAAGTAGAACCGAAATTGCTATAGGTGTAATAGACCGAGTGAAGTCCATATGTTCCTTGATAATTTGCTTGCATCTTCAATCCAACTTCACCGCTAGTGATGTTTCCATCGCTATCCTTAGTCAATTTAATATAGGAATCCTTGACATTGCTCATCCAATTGGTAGTAGATTGCCAACCCCAACCGAATAATCCATTAGCCCAACCAGACATCAATTCACTATTATTGGAATGATAATAGTTACTATCGGTAAGGCTTTGTTCCAAATAAGCTTCGGCATATTGAGTAATTCCCATGTTATAAGGGTAGAAAGTAGCTTGGATATCGTTGACATAGAAGGCACCGACATCGTTATACCATCCAGAATATCTAGCCCAGGAATATGTCTCATCGTCTCCGCTCTTCTTCCATTCGTATACAACTTTGATATTAGTTCCTTCTTCCTTAACGATGTAAAGAACATTCTCTTTACGCTCACTTTCAGGAATATCCTTCAAGTATTCATACTCTTCATTGTACTTTGTAGTCTCTGTCTCGACAGGCCCATGGAAATAATCGAAGAATAAGTTTCCGTTATTGTCAGTGATGAATCCATAACAAGCATCATAATTCAAAGTTTGAGTAGTAGGTACTAACTTTGTCTTATCGTATTCATCGTTTGGATTTTTTGTATAGTCGTAATCGGCATTCTTAGAATAATAAGTAACTTCTGTTCCTTTCTTAACTAAAACATATCCAAAGTCATGATATGAAGGATCTCTGAAGTCAAAATAGAAATAGTTATTAGTACAGTAAACCGTGTAAGGATCAGCTTTCAATTCACTTCCATTAGATAGATGTATGTTATAACCTTTGACGGTGAAATTATTTTGATTCAAAACATCCATGAATTTAGTGACATCACCATATTTCTCAACACCTTTTAAAGTCTTTGAAGCCAACTTTGATTTTGTTTTATCCAAAATCGAAGACTTATCAGTCAAATCAGTGAAATGACCAGTTATCGATCCATAACTTCCTAAATCGATTTGACACTCAAATTCGAGACTATCCATATCGAGAATATTGATATAACAAGTAGTTATATAGTTAGATATGGATGATCCATATGTGGTCATATATTGAAAGACCGAAAGGACATCGGATGAAGTCAACATATATTTGTTAGTCGATACTTTAGTTCCGATAGACACTTCAGCAGTGCTAGGAGTGATTCCGTCCAAAGTTGAGAGCATGCTGACAGTAGCTAGGTTCAAAGGTCCGTACAGCGTGTCATCGATAGTCACTCCATCAGTCGTATATTTAGTATACTGATAAAGCGAAGGGGTGGGATCATAGTCATCATTCAAATAGTATTTGAATAATTTATTGTTTTCATCCAAGGCCAATCCAAAACTAGCCGAACCATCTTCGTGATCTAAGTTGTACCAGCATTTAGAATCAAAGTAATCTGTGAAATGACCTTCATTATTTTGAACCGTGCTGGTGACTTCATAAGAGTAGCGACTCACACCCGAGACACCGTTCAAGAAGCCGTTCAATACACTATCGCTATCATCGATGATGTCATCGTCATCTTGATTTCCTTCTAATCCCCTGCCGGAATTGTAGTCAATAGGCTTTTTATCCGTTTTGTCAGAAGGAGTGGTTATAGAAGTGCCATTGCCACAGCTTGTCAAGCTCAACAAGGAAAGCAATGCTAAAGAGATGATTATTTTATTTCTTTTCATATTACTTAATCTCTCCTATTGAAATAGTCTTGGAGAAAGAATCTCCTGTATCTAACAAACCTTTAGTCTTATCAGATGACTTGTTGATGAAGAACTTGCTATATGTTCCAATATCGAATGAAGATCCTTCCTTGAACAAAGTCTTAGAAGTTTGATATCCACCATTGCTAAACGAATCGACATTGTTGGCTTCTATAACTCTAACTTCATCGAAGAGATTATCATTAGAATCAACTCCAAATCCATAGTTGTATCTGCTCGATCCTCTATCGTTAGACATAGGAAGAATAATCTTATGTTGAGAATCGATGGTATCACCGGTCTTATATTCTTTAGAAGTATAAGTTCCATCATCTTTCTTTGAATTCACATCGACCACAAATTTTCTATTGTCGATATGATAGATTCTCACACCCTTATCGTTCATAGCTAAAGGTCTATCAGACACACTTCTTCTAGAATCATCATAGTTCAATCCTTCATTTGTGTATAACTCGATTAAAATGTATTCACTGAAAGGATCGAATTCATTCTTGTCATTGATGACATAGGAATCGCCAGGAATAACTATCAAAGCATTTTCGTTTTGCATGCTCTTCAAATCAATAGTTGCATTTCCAGTCACCAAATAAGGTTTGGTCCAACCCAACAGCATTTTGGAATACATGTTTTGATCGATGATATTTGAATCCATCATATCGACTTTTCCAATAGGGTTATAGCTAGAAACATCAGAATAATAATCGTTCAATCCCAAAAAGTGACCTGTCTCATGAATATAAGTGTGTGTGTCGATCTTGCTAATGCCGTATCCTTCATACATGAAGTCGTAACTAGCCCAACCGAACAAGTTATAGATTGGCTTTGAAACATCGGGTTTTCTATCCTTTGTAGAGGTTTGATTTCCCCATGATGTATAAGCCCAAAAGTTATTATCTTCTCCTTTAGGACCACCATTAGAATAATTAGGGCAAGAATAGATACACCATATTCCATCGATGTATCCATCTTTGTTATTGTCGTACTTAGTCAAATCAAATCCCTTGGTGTCAGATAACCAATCGCAGACCTTGTTTACGATACCGTAAGTATCAGACAAAGTGATGTTAGCCGCATTGGTGTAACTATATCCCAAGTCATCATTGATCTCACAATAATCTGTGACTTCACCACTAAGATTCAATTTTCCATAACTGGATTGATAGTAATAATCTTTGACCGAGCAATAGACATCATCTCTTCCAGAAGAGAAGAAAGCTTTGTCTAAATCAGACTTGACTCTTTCGCTATCATCGATTCCATCACCATCGATATCGATTGTTTCATATCCAGGTACAATCAAAGGAACTACAAGGATGTTCACATCACCAGTAGAAGGGAGAACTCTAGTGTTGTAGAACTTCTTATCAGTCAATGAATCAAAGTTTTCAGTCAAGGTGACATTTTCAGGATTCACTACCTTTCCACCAGTAGCCCCACTCACTTCAACACTGACCGAGTGCTTATATATACTATCGTCAGGAGTTTGACTAGTATTATTAGATGAATTGCATCCAACTAAGAACATAGTCATCGACAATCCGATAAGTCCAAATAAATTTTTCTTCATTTTTACTCTCCTTTATCTTCTACATTGAGAACCTTTACTTTAAAAGGAAGCTCGTTTCCATCATTGTATGTATAACGTCCATTGAAGAACTGATATCCATAAGACATGATGTCAAAAGGCTTACTTTCAGAATAATACAATGTTTGATTAGTCATCATTCCATTCTTATCAAAAGTATTGATTCCACTGGATTCAAGCAATCTGATTTGGTCGAAGTAATCGAAACTTTGGGGTAATTGGAAATTTTTAGATTCACTCATATTGTTGGATATAGGCATCAATATAGCTTCATCATCTGCGAGCATCTGACCGTCCCAAACATATCCGTCTACGTAGGCAAGCTTTTGTCCACCCATATAATCGACAACTTTACATTTAAAGATTCTAGAATCGATGTGATAGATTCTTACACCAACTTTATTTGCCATGGCAGATCTATCAAAAACGTAAGGTCCATAAGTATCCTGTTCATTGTTTCCATCAGGTGTATACAAGTCAATCATTAAATATTCACTGAAAGGATTGAATGTATATCTAAATTTATCAATTCTATTCCCTTTGATTGCATCTTCGACACTTTGAGAGATTTCTGCATAGTTTGAAGGAATGACTATTACTGAATTTCCACTGTTTTTAGAAACATTTGTAATAGTGATTTCACTAGTTCCATACACGACATAAGGAGTGACCCATCCCAACAACATCTTAGAATAAGAATCCAAATCTCCGATGTTTTGATCCATCATAGTAGATTCGCCAGCTGGATGATAGCTAGAATCAGATGAAGAATAATAGTCCTCCAATCCTAGTAGGTGACCAAACTCATGAATGAATGTATGAGAATCTAATTTGATTTTAGATAAGTCAGATAAATCCGGAGTATCATTTTTATTTCTTTCGCAATATGATGTGTACATCATATCGAAACTAGACCATGAGAAGCCGGAAGTTGCGGGCTTATCAATGGTAGATTTAGAATAGAAATCCCAATAAGTGAAATTCCAAAAAGCTTGATTCAAAGTGGAAGAATCAAACTGAGGATTAGATTCGTGTTGAATGTAGTTTTCTGTCGTCCAATCCAAATGATCATATACTAAATAAACACCGTCGATGTTTCCATCTTCATTATTATCAAAATCTTTTAGATTTATTCCTTGAGAAGAGCCAGCCCAATCCACTGCACCTCTCAATATTTTATTCACGATTGTTCCTTCAGTTCCTGAAGTTATGTCTTTGACATCAGAGACTAATGTAGTGGCATCGAACCAATCAGTGACTGTTCCACTCAAATTAAACTTTCCATAACTTGCTTCACTATAGTATTGCTTGACCGATTTAAATCCTAAAGAAGAGTCATCTTTGTCTCCGAAGAAAACCTTCTCGATATCAGATTTGACTTTATCAGTCTTGTATTCATTTCCACCAGGGAGATGAACAGGAATTACTAAAAGATTGGCATCGCCTAAAGAAGGCATGACTGACTTGTTGTTAGAAAGAGTTCCAGACAAGTCGTTATAATTTAATTCAAGATCCACCTTATCAGCTGGAACAAATCTACCATTGGAAGAATAATCGTTATTCTTATAAATTCTAACCGTAGCTAATCCACTGGCATCTGTATCGACTTGAATATCACCAGTGTTGCTACCATTTCCACTATTTGCTCTCTGACCACAACTAGTCAATAACAAAGAAAGCAATGAAACAGTGGTAATTAAAGCTTTTTTCTTAATGAACATATCGTTTCAAATCTCCTATTGCTGAAAACCGTATAATTATATCATTCATAGATAATTATATTCTTATTTATTTAGGTTTTTACTTTAATTAATCTTAAATATGTAGAGATGTTAACTAATAATTGGAAAAATTCAAATTATTACTTAATATAGCATTAATTTTTTAGCAATAAATATTATTAGTCTTCGCTATTTATAACTTTGATTGGCTTTTTAGTAATAGACTTTACTATTGCACTAATTGAAGGAATTAATCCAACCACAATCACAAATAACAACAAGAGCAAGATATAATCGATTTTAATTAAAAGCAAAGGAACATAAAAATAAAGTCCATCGAGACAAGAATCTATTATTCCTATTCCAAATAAGACTAATAAAAACTCCAAGATACTGATTCCAAAACTTAATAACAATGCAATAGTCAAAAGCCCGCCTTTAGAGCATCCCAAAGACTTTAGTATTCCTAAATTATGATCTAAATCTTTTATAGCAGAATAAAGCAATGACCGACTTATAAAAATACTTATGATAAATAAAGCTAAATAAATTAATTTTTCTATCAAAGAAGGAATAGCAGAAAACATAATATGATTCTTTTTATATTCAAGGTCATAAGACATAGATGTAGATATTCGAGTATCAGGAGCATCAGTTAAACTCTCTTTATCAATATCGTTTAAGAAATCCATATCTTCCTTAATAGCGGAACTAGAAAGGGAATGGAATTCGAAGAGGTGAATCATGTATTCGATCCATTCGGATATGGGAATCTTTATCGGCGTTAAATACAGTCCCCATCAGTGGGGAGAACGCTTTGCCGCAGTCAAGGCAACGGTATCTCCTGGTTCCGTTTCCGTAGTCACCTGATTTCTTGAAATGAGAGAGTTCAAGAATTGTGGGTTCGTAATGATTATAATTTGTGTATGTAGAAACCGATTCGTGCATATCATAACATTGAGTCATATAACTAGTTGATGAGATTGACAAATCCCATCTTTCTGGGTAAAGTGTTTGGCGATCGTGTTGCAGATACCTGCGTGGCCTGCGACCAGGGGGGGTTCCTGCGGGAACTCCTTTTTTCATATCCGGAGGACATTGCCATGGCCAGAATTTCATGGTATTCCTCCAGATTGTCGCCAAAAGCCTTATAAAAAAGCTGCCAGAGCGCCATGGTTCCAACAATATAAAACACAGGCAAACCTTGGCAGCTTTTCCTTTTTTTATGACCTAGAAAGCAAAATTACGCTCTCGAAAAAGCAAAGATTTCTTCGAACTTTTTTCGATGTTCGGAAAGGATTCTATTTAAGGTATGCGGGCGTATTGTTTTGCAATCCAAGAGTCATTGAATGGCCTTGAAAAACTTTATAGTTTTCCTAGCTCTTTCATTCTTTTCCATATTGTTTCTAATGTGATTTCATAGAGGTCGGAAAAAGAATAAGCCTTTTTCAGTTTCTCGATATCGTGGAAACCTTTAACTAGGGTAAGAAGAATGTTTGCAGCCCATTTTGCATTATCATAGTTCATATTGTTCTCTTCGTTTCTTAATGATGGTCTGAAGGGTCTGAATTCCTGCGTTTCAATTTCCCGTTTCGTTTCACTTTCCAGATAGGAATGATATTTTTCGTCCACGTAATCAGAATTATGGCAGTTTTCGTCTGTCAATACTGCACTTAAGGACAAATCGCCGTAAATATCATCGAATCCTATTTCTGTAATATCTTCTTTCATCTTCTTGGCTATTCTCTTAACTCTTTGAAAGATGAAGTCTTTAAAGCCTTCTTCAAGTAAATGATTGGATAAGATATGGGATGCAATTAGCAAGCCTCCATCTGTGAATTCATATTCTTCTTTTTTTCTCTTTTCCAAGCGTTTTCGTAGATATAGGCAATATTCAGATCTTGTTGGAAATTGACTTGCACTCTTGAGGGTTTTGCACCGCAATTTTTCCTTGCTATTATCGATGATGTCTTGGACTAAAGGATTTAACTTTGGAATCAGCGAAACAATATGATTGGCAAATTGAAAAAACTCTTCCAAAAAAAGATAATAACCTTTGCTGTAGCAATTCGGTTTGGAGTTCCAAAAAAACAATTTCACGTCATAACCTTTCGGAGCATCTTTGTCGAAATCTATATTATTTTTCCAAATTGCATATGGATAGAATTCATGCTTAGATTTTGTTAGGCCTGAGTATCTATCTGTTTTTTCTGGGTGTACGGATGAAGCGCTTCTTATGAATTTGAAAAAAGCTATGTCGCCTTTTCTTTTTCTGTTGGATTTGGCAAAGAACTTTTCCTTGCCATATTCTTGATCAAGGCGTTTCCCAAGGCAAAAGAAGAGGGCTTCTGTGCATCCTAAAATGATTGAGATGCAATTTACTACCTCATAGAAACTGAAAGCTTCCCCGCAATCGTTTTGTCTTCTCAGTTGAAGATTGTTCAGATAATTAGATGTTTCACGAATTCTTAGTTCGCATGTGCAAATCATGTTGTGTGGTTGGATAGAGAAGGAAGGTTGTGAACTACGTCCCTTGAATGTGATTTTCTTCTTGATAAACAGTGAATTGGAAGTTAATTCTACAAAAGACTCTAAAGGGTCTGTGTTGATTTTTGACATATGCTCTCCTTGCGATAAGCAAATTTTTACCCGATTTGACAAGATTCCATCGCTTATCGATGCTTGTTAATTTGTTTTGCCAAACTTCTGCTTTAAATATTCTTTTAGGTTCTTGTCGCAGCAATAGATATATGTCCCCTTCATTCCTCTGGTCAGAAGAACGAGATAGGAATTGATGAGGTGAAAGAACTCATCATTATCAAATCCTTTCCATTGAAACTCGACGAATGGCTCTATGCATTCTTTTACGTCATGGATCTCTTTTTCTTGAGAATACAATTTTCGGATGAATTCCTTTGTCAGTTTCAAACCTTTGACGTTCATTATTGCCGGTTCGCCCCCGATTTATCGTCATTCGATAGAGTCTTGTACAATTCCTTGGCCATGATGTTCATTACAACGTTTTGGAACTGGCTATTGTTCAAAAGCCGAGAAAAAGCCTGGT
>X240_Southern_White_cheeked_Gibbon__coassemble_74_pt1 | contig 27975 bp, 16 predicted proteins | sample X240_Southern_White_cheeked_Gibbon__metabat2_high_PE_003 | metagenome-assembled genome bin X240_Southern_White_cheeked_Gibbon
ATATAAATCCGAAAATCTTATTAATGTTTTCATTCCAATCAACAATATCTTTATCCAATACCACTGATACCGATATAGGATTAGAATCCATATCAGTAATATCGGTGATGACCTTTTCTTTAGGATATTCAATGCAACTTGATGATTGTTCTTCACAACCCTCGATGTTCACAACATCCATAAAGGTCATCTGGGATTTTTGCTTCTGCTCTATTATCAGTTTATCAATTGATGAAGCATATTTAACTAAATCGAGTTTTTTAAAATAATTCTTTAATTCAAGTAGATCTGGATGCTTTATAAAAGCCTTATCGTAGAATTCCTCCACATTCAAATCAGTTATGATTGTAGCAATCTTAAGGCAAACTCTTCCTTCATCACCACCAGCATTTAGCTTTTTACCGACACTTGTTTTTTCATCACCTTTATATGCCTCTAAAATATCTTCTAAATGATTATATTCGCTAAGCAATTTAAAAGCAGTTTTGTCACCGATTCCAGGAACTCCCTTATAATTATCTGAAGGATCACCTGCCAAAGCTTTAAAATCAACTATTTGATCAGCTCTACATCCAAATTTCTCAGCCACATTGTCTTTAGTATATTCGATGACATCGGTAAGACCTTTCTTCAAAGCATGGATTTGAATATGATCATCCAATAACTGTAAGAAGTCTTTGTCTGAAGTAAATAGAGTAACTTCATCACCTTTCTTTTGTCCGAGTTTAGCTAAAGATCCTGCCACATCATCCCCTTCATAGCCTAGCATTTCTGCATGTTCTATTCCCATCTTGTCAAGTAGTTCATGTGCCATTGGGATTTGAGTCTTCAAAGCAGGTTCAATAGGTTTTCTTTGAGCTTTATAAGCTTCAATTTCTTGGCTTCTAAAAGTTGGATGGCCCGTGTCAAAACAAACGATCATCCTATCCCCATCTTTTAATCCTTTGCGAATATGACCGATCATTTGAGCAAAACCATATATGGCATTTGTCGGAGTTCCGTCTTTGCTTTGCATCAAAGGCAATCCTGGTCTAAATGTCGAATAAAAGCATCTAAATAATAACGAATTTCCATCGATGACGTAGAACTTTGACATATTTATTTATTCTCCTTTTTATCTAAGCTTATAACCTTAACATCTTCACCTTCCCAAAGTCTTTTAAAACCTTTAGATACGACCGGTTTAAATACTACAAGATCATAAGTTTCAATCTTTAATCCCAATCCAAATATAAATTTCCTTTGATTAAAAGGATTCGCCAGTGTCACAACAACTCCGTTATTTGTCGGTTGACCATCTTCGTTTGCCATAGCCACTGTATAACCTCTAGGAATCTTATTGCTGACCAATTTTGAAAGAGATATTGATATACTCACTCCAACTAATGTCTGTTCTTTGATAAATGCCTTGGCCAAATCCATATCAGACATGTGTTCCTCTTTCAAAATCGGAAGTTGAGAAGGATCGATAGCAGCATCCATAAAGTCAAACAAAGGGACTAGATTCTCACCCAATGTTTTTCTATTAAAACCAAACACATCGAACAAGCCACTGTCTATAAGGCTAGACATCGTTTTCTTGTCGATATGAAATGGAGCAATACATCTCAATAAAATATCGCCAAGACTATCGAATTGTCTCTTCTTTCTCTCCTCCACAATCTTATCTATCATCGAATCAGTTAGATTCTTAATTCTAGACAATCCCAAATAGCAACAGTCACCTACAAATCTTTCTTTTCTATCAGATTTGTTTGGATTGACAGGCATCAATTTTATATTTCTATGCTTCAATTCTAAAGCTAAATTCCTAAACTTTTCATCGCCCGGACTGATTTCATCGAAGGCTACTCTATAAAAAGCTTCCGGCTCATGGGTCTTTAGATATGCCAGTTGGAAAGTCAAAAGAGCATAGGATACTGAATGAGACTTGTTGAAACCATAATTAGCAAATTTCAATATCAAATCATATATGCCATTGGCGTCGTTTAAGGAAAGCCCGTGCTTTTGGGCGCCTTGGATGAATCTGCTCTTATATTTCTCCATATCATCTAAGTGTTTCTTAGATATAGCTCTTCTGAGCAAATCAGCTTCACCCATATCCATTCCAGCGATATCGTGAGCCAATTTCAAAATCTGCTCCTGATAGACCAAAACTCCATAAGTATCCTTGAGGATTTCGTCCACTTCTTTATACCCAGATGAAGGAATAACACCACTATGCTTATTCTTTGCATATGTAGGAATATTATCTTTAGGGCCAGGTCTATACAAAGCAATCAAAGCTACAAGATCATTATAATTAGAAGGCTTTATCTCTTTGATTGCTTGTTTCATTCCGCTGTTTCCATCGAGCTGGAATATCAAGGACAAGTCCAATGAATTGATTGTTTTATAAGTCTCAGGATCATCCTTCAACGATTGATAGTCAGGAATCTTATGGCCTTCTTCCTTCATTATCTCTTCTATATTTTTTATGATGGTCAAATAGTGAAGACTTAATAGATCAACCTTTAAAAATCCCATTCTTTCCATATTAGGATATTCGTATTCGACGATTCCAAATGTTCCTTCGCTCATTTGAGCTTGACGATATATATCGATGTTAGAAATGATGACACCAGCTGCATGAATAGATGGGTTAGTTGGCAATGATTCGATAGATTTAGCGATGTCAAAGATACGTTTGTAATATGAATCGGAGCAAAGCTTTTGCAATCTAATAGAAGATTTATATGCATCACTCAAAGATGTCGATTCAATTCCATAATTTGGAAGTGAATCAGACAATTGCTTCAATCTTTGTGGCTGAATATTCAAGCTAAGACCGCTAGCTTTTATAGCAGATCTTGCTTTATACGATCCGAAAGTGATAATTTTAGCAGTTCTTGACGGACCATATTTTTTAGTCAAATAATCGACGATTTCATCTCTTCTATCATCCTCAAAATCCATATCTATATCAGGCATTGTGACACGTTTAGGATTTAAGAATCTTTCAAACGAAAGATTATATTCGATAGGATCAATATCGGTGATTCCTAGCAAATATGAAACTAAAGAACCTGCCGCACTTCCTCTACCAGGTCCAACTTTTATCCCAACAGATTTCGCATAATTGACATAGTCTTGAACGATTAAGAAATAGGATAAGAAGCCCATCTTAGATATTATTGAAGTCTCATATTCGAGTCTATCCTCATATTTTTTATTACCTAATAGATTTCTTCTTTTTAATCCATCTATTGTCTTTTGCTTAAACAATTCAAAATCACCATCATCGGTTCCAGTGAATGAAAACAATCCACCTCTCTTCTTATTAAACAAATTAAAATCTGTTAGATTAGCAATCTTATCAGCATTATCAATTTCTTCTTGTAAATAGAAGTTACTTCTTATTTTTGGAGACAATAAGAAATCAGGTCCACCATTATCTTCATCTGACAATTCTTCTGAAGTAAGTGGTCTATTTTCTAGATTAGATTTAAGCACATCTAAAGTGAACAAGCTTTTCTTTTCAAGATAAAAAATTTTAGGAAAACAAACACATTCATAGGAATGATTAGAAGCATAAGTTCTTATCTCATTCATCTTTTGCTCATCTTCCTTATTAGAAATTCCTATTCCTAAGTAATAATATTTAAATATTGAAGATAATTCTTGAGAAAAGCTATCTAGACCATCAATAGATGTGTCTTTGTTAGTCCAAGTGACAAAAGCTAAACCATCATCCAAAGAAGAAAAATCATCTTTTAAATATACTTCCTTCTTTTTAGATAGTATCAAACATAAATTAGAATAACCTTGCTCATTTAAGACAAATAACGAGCAATTAAATATATTATCGTTATCACTCACTTTCAAAGTGACACCAGCTATCCCCTTTATACCCTCTTTACTACAAGCATCAAAAAAAGAAGGAAGAGAATACAAATGATTTAAATCACATATTCCTATACAATCGTACCCAAGTTTCTTACTTCTTGAAACATAATCCTTTATACTGACAGAGCTTTTCCCAAAGGAGAAAGCTGAAAGACAACAAAGATTTGTCATAAATAGCTTCTCCTTTCTTTCTTATATTATAAAACTTAAAGTCCGAGTTTCTTTTCAAAGAAATCCAAGAACTGTTTGGTTGCTTTACCTCTATGACTGATTGAGTCTTTTTCAGTACTTGAAGCTTCGCCGAAGCACTTTCCTAAATCATCAGAGAAGAAGATAGGATCAAAGCCAAATCCATTGCCACAATCGTGAATTTCTTCTGCTATATGTCCCTTAGCTTCACCCATAAATTGATGAGGCTCTCCGTTTTCATCGATATAAGTCAAAACACAAAAGAAAGAAGCACTTCTATCTTCCTTATCTCTTAACATATCAATAATCTTTAATTGCTTAGCCTTGTAAGAATAATCTCCATCGACATTGAATCTGGCGGAATGCACACCAGGAAAACCGTTCAATCCCCAGACACACAACCCTGAATCATCAGATATAACCGGATACTTCCCTTCGGATTGTTGATAAGCATAAGTTGCCTTTATCAATGAATTACCTCTAAAATTAGGTGCTGTTTCTAAAGCTTTCTCCATATCGATTCCTAATTCATCGGCAGGAACTGCCTTGAATCCATATGGGCTTAACAATTCATTAAACTCCTTAACCTTACCTTTATTATGAGAGGCGAGCAATATAATTTTTTCAGTCATAATGTTAATTTCCTTTCAAACCACAATAGTTTACGATATTTTTATAAGAAAAACACTTCATCTAAAAATACTAAATAACATTTATTATAAATATTGGTAGACTAATAAAAATAAGAAGGTCTATCAATGAAAAACTTTTTACAAAACAACTTCTTAACACCTTGGAAAAAGTCAAATTACGTCGGGCAAGTATTATGGCTATGTTTACCAATTTGTGGAATCCTGAGCTGGATTCTCTTCGCTCTACCTTTATTTAAAATCGATAGCTTAACGATATATGGATGGAACTTATTCTCTACTATTACGATTGAAGATAAATCATTTAGTTTTTCTGGGATTAAAGAAGTGTTAGGATGTGTTTATCTGATGGCTCTAGGAATCTATGGGATGTTTGGATATAAAAGAATTCATCGCGTGATACAGGCCGTGTTTAGTTGTCTGGGAATCTCCCTCTTTGGATTGTTTCCACTCTTTAATGTCAAAAGCATAAATGCTGAAGGATTTACCACTGATTTCAAAACTGGCTCAGTATTGCCTATCATATTCGCCTTTATCATGATGATTTCTGCCATTATTCTTTGTTGCACAACAGATAAAGATAAGAAAGAATAAAAAAGACTATCCATTCCTTCCAAGCATCAAGAAGATGAGCAGTACTATGAATAATAGCACCGCCAAACATATCGACTTTCTGAGCTTTATCAGTTCTAATCTTTATGTTAGAATCCTCGCTTTTGTCGTGTATCGAAAGCTTTGGTTGCTCAACCATATATTCTTCTTTTCCAATATTAGTAACCATTACTTCAACACCATTATCTTTAACTAATGGTGATATTGAAGTATCCAGGTCTTTAGTACAACCTACAAGGAGTTAGATTAAAACAAGATGCGAGCCCAGCAATCCTATTCTATTCTTTCTCCGGTTCACCAATCTTTTCCCTCTTCTTGAAATCTACAAATCCTAAGACAGCCCAGGTTGCAATTCCAAGTCCGAGTAGTACATCGACTCCAGCCAATGCCCAAGGCCACCAAGGAGTAGAAGATCCTTTGGCGATATCATTAGTGACACCATCATCAGGATTTGCTTTTCTATATTGAGCATGCAACCAGTTATAAACATTCATCTTGGTAGCTTCTCTCAAAGCGTTGTCGAAAGTGTTGGAGTCAGTTTCGAATTGATATGTACCATCGTTGAGGTATCCATCCATGAACAATGTACCACCATTTCTCAACGCTTGGTCCATGTTCATGTATGAGTGGTGATCCGCATAATCGGTAATGATCGAACCTCTAAATCCCCATTCACCTTTCAAAACACCTTCGAGCAAATCTTTATTGGCACCTGCCCAGGTAGCTCCGATTCTATTGTAGGAAGTCATAAAGGCAGTGGCTTCACCTTCTTGAACAGCTAGTTTAAAAGGCTTCAAGTAATTCTCGCGCAAAGCTTGTTCAGTAATCCATGTGTAAAGACCATCACGACAATTTTCTTGTTCGTACAAAGCTAAATGCTTAATGTACATATAGACACCTTTATTCAAAGCACCTTTGATGGTGTAAGCACCCATGATACCTGTAAGATAAGGATCTTCTGAATAGTATTCATAGTTTCTTCCACCGAATGGGCTTCTATGAAGATTCATTCCAGGTGCATACAATCCATCATAGCCGCATGATACAGCTTCTAAACCCAATTGTTTTCCATATTCATATGACAAATCTTTATAGAAGGTCTGAGCTAAAACAGTAGCATTGGGATAACCAATTCCATACTTTGGGGCATTGAATGAGCCGACTTGAGAAGGACCGTCAAATTCAATAGTCTTAGGTTTACCTATAGAATCTATAGCCTTGTTCTTTACATAGCCGTGCAAAGTGGTGTCGATCATCTCATCCTTAGTAATTTGATCCAAGACATCATTCCATTGTGGATCGTCATAATCTTTTCCTAATTTGTATCCCAATTCAGTAGGAACACCATTTTCGGCAATCTTCAAACCATTATTCTTACCGAAAGTAACAGCCTGATCTTCATCATCGATATCATCTATCGCTTTGGAAGCTGAATAAAGATTGAGATCTCTTATCTCCTTAGACATAGCTCTGTTTTCACTAGCTACACTAGGGAATGTGTTAGCAAAATCAGCTCTGGTCATGTAGGTTATATCTTGACCGGAATCACTACCGTCGACAGCAACCCCATCTGAAGAAGTATCCAAGAATCTATTCTTCACTTCATTACCCGTGACCGGATCTTGGTCTTGATGAATTGTGGAATCAACCTTGAATGTCAATATAGAATTGCTTTCTGTATTTGCCAAGGTATGCGAGTTACTCATCAACTTAACTTGATAATTACCATTTTCTATTTCATAACCTTTATGACCATCATTATTCTTGTCATAGGCATCATAAGAAGCAAAGTCTGAAGTTTTTATAGAAAGAGTAATTTCTTGATCTTCTCCAGGTTCGAGGTTAGTCGTTTTGCCAAAATCGAGCAAGACGACTGAAGATTTTTCAATTCCACCCTTAGTGTAAGGAGCAGTCAAATAGAGTTGAACTACATCGCTTCCCTTTCTATCTCCTGTGTTTTTCACATCAACAGTTATGTCGATAGTTTCGTCACCTTTGATTGAAGAGTTATTCCTTATAGAAGAGGATACTATTTTTTGTTCGAATGTCGTATAAGACAATCCATATCCGAAAGGATATTGAACTACTCCATCATATCCTTTTCCATATTTGTTATCGACATTTTTCCAATATCCTTCGACATCGGCTGTTTCATACCATTTATAACCTACATAGATATCTTCGACATAATCTACATAAGAAACACCGTCGTACTTTGCACTACTGTTTCCGACATTTCCGTTATTAGTTCCATCTGCAGGATAAAGACCTGTTCCATTAGTATATCTTCCCCAGGTGCCGCCATTCCCTTTTGACACACCCCATTGTTCTCCTAAATCAGGACCAGCATTTGCATATGAAGCCATCGTCTTAAAGTCATAAGGATATGTATCGGTCAATCTACCGGATGGATTTGCATCTCCATATAGAAGTTCCGGTAAGACCTCTGCACCGACATCACCGGTTGCACCTACTAAAAGACAAGCATCTATCGATGGATAATCTTTCAAGAAGCTCAAATTCAATTCACTATCAGAGTTTACGATGACAATTGTCTTTTCATAATTTTCGGATACATATTTAAGAAGATCTTCCTCATCCTGCGAAATATCTAGGTAGGATCTATCATAATCAACCTTCTTAGAAGCACCCCCTTTAGAATTGGAATAAAACTGAATCTTTGGCGAATCATTACTTTCGCCTGATATTCTTCCTAAAACCACTAAAGCTGTATCCGAAAACTGCAAGGCATCATCCAAAATATTATCTGTGTAGAATGTTGAATTGTCGATATTAGGCTCATACAAGACGGAAATATCTGAAGCATATGAATTCAAAGTTCCTTTAGAATTGTTGAACAAAGGTCTCTCACCCAAGAAGCCTTTATACATATCAGTCAACTCTGTATTGGTTTCAATTCCATAATCATTCAAAGCAGTGATCAAATCAGTTTGTTCATTCAAACCATTTGTTCTTCCTGAACCGCTTCCTGAATAAATCCACTGACTTGATGACCAACCGAATACATTGACCTTATTGGTTGAATCCTTATTCAAAGGAAGAGAATCATCCTTGTTCTCTACTAATACAGCACCTTCTCTTTCAATACTTCTAGCTAAGTCTTTACCTTCACCATTTGTCTTTTGATCCAAAGCAGATCCACCGATGACGGCCCAGGTGTTTAAAATATCCGACATGCTAAAACAAACGGCATTGACACCAATGGCTAAAGCTACCAATACTGAGATTCCAACAACAGCAGCAATTTTCTTCTTAGAGAACTTCTTTCCTTGTTTTCCCATATACCCTCCATTTAAGAGACTAGGCAAAAGTCTTAGCTCTTATGTTCTAGAACGATTTTAAGTGTATTATAAAATTGTGAAAGCGTTTTTATCAATTCATAACTTAAATGAGATAATACATAACTTTACAAATTATTACACGGATTTTTATAGCTTTTTTAGCCATGGGAATTAATGTTTCATAGAAAGTTGATTTTTTGAAAATTGTAAGGCTTTTCTAAAGATCAACCTAAAATCAAAAAAAAGACACTTAAGCATAAGAACTTAAGTGTCTTTAAAATCAAGCAAATTTTACTAGTCTATCAAATGTGCGTCTCTGAGAAGTTTCTCAATATCTGTTCCTTTGACTTTCTTAACAGCTTCTTTGATCAAGATCTTTTGAGCTAAAGGCAAATCCATATCCTTGAGTTTCTTTTTGTCCGTAGCATAATAAGCAGCACGAAGTAATTCTCTCACATCGTATACAGAACCCCACACTTCAGGAACTCCTCTATCGATGTTGAGTAAGGTATAAACAGCTTCCATACCTGTTCTTATGGAGTATTCAGTTGTAAAGATAGTATCTCTTGGAGTCTCGGCAAATTGGCCGACAAAGGCGAAGTTGACTGCGCCATCAGGTACGACATTAGGTCTGTCGCCAAGCTTTCTAGGCATGAAGAAAGCTGTGATGTAAGGCATATAGCAAGTTGTGGTGTTAGCATGTTTTGTAGCGAACTCTTTGATCTTATCTTGAGGTACACCGATATGGTAAAGCCATTCCTCGCAAACCTCTTCACCAGTACATTCCTTCATAGGCTTCTTGACATAGTTTCCAGGTCTGTCAGAGAACAAACCATAAACCCAAACACAAATTTGATCTTTAGGCTGATTGTGGAATTGAGGTTGACGATTGACAGTCCAAGATAAGTACCATCCATCTTTAGAATCTTTGACAGTTACGATTCCTCCAGTGGTCACCTTTCCAGAGAAAGGATCACGTTTGCAGATTGCCTTGATATAAGGGATAATCTCCATATCCAAGGTAGTTACAGTTGCTGACATCCAATTTGATTTCTTCTCATCTCCACAGAAGACCAATGGATTTCCAAATGAAGAATCTTGCTTAGCGATGTTTCTCCAAAGATCCCAGCTATCGCCTCTTCCATCTTCTACTTTGGAAAGATCAGGAGCTTCGTTTTGACTACCATAGCAAGAGACATCAGTGCAGCATCCATTAGTGATGACTACCATATCATCTTCTTCCAATGCGATGTTTTCTTTGTTTCCATTACGTTCGATTTCAATGGTTTTTGCTACTTTTCTACCATTATTAATATCGAACAAGACATTCTTTACATCGACTCCATATTGGAAATCGACTCCACGATCCTTCAACCATTTGACCAAAGGAAGAATCATTGACTCATATTGGTTATACTTTGTAAAACGAAGTGCGGTAAAATCTGGCAATCCATCGATGTGGTGAACATATCTTTGAAGATAAAGCTTCATTTCCAAAGCTGAATGCCAAGTTTCAAATGCGAACATTGTCTGCCAATAAATCCAGAAATTAGAATTGAAGAAATGGTCGTCGAATACATCATCAATAGTCTTGTAATAAAGATCCTCATTAGGTGTCATGAACAACTTGAGAAGTTCTTGTTGAGCTTGTTTATCAAAAGTGAATTTTCCATCAGAATGAGCATCTTTTCCACACTTTTCAGTCACACGACAAAGTGAATAATTAGGATCCTTCTTATTCAACCAATAGTACTCATCCAAAACAGAGACTGATGGATCATCGAGTGAAGGTACATCTCTGTACATATCCCACATACACTCGAAATGGTTGTCCATCTCTCTTCCACCACGCATAAAGAAGCCTTTTGTGACATCTTTTATACCATCACAACTTCCACCAGGAATAGGAAGTTTTTCAAGGACATGAACATGTTGTCCTTGAAGTCTTCCATCTCTTACGAAATAGAAAGCGGCACTCAATCCGGCCAAACCCGATCCGACAATGTAGGCAGATTTTCTCTCGGCACCCTCAGGTTTCTCAGGATGTGCGAATGCCTCATAGTTACCAGCTGAATAATACATTTTTCTTGTCCTCCTAGACGGCTATATTTAACTATGTTTACAAAAAATTTTTTATCATCAATTTTAATGAAATGTCGAAAAATCAAACACGAATTTAAAAGTGATTAAAAATACGACACCTCTCCTTGAAGTGTCGTATTTTATGAAACTTATATCATTTATCGATTCTGCAGTTTTTAAGTGCACCATTGATAAATCCAGTGCAAGTATTAGCTAATTTCTTAATCAATAATTCCGGATCATCTTTCATTCCATGTGCGATCCAATCCAAAGTCAAACCGACAAAGGCATATTTAAGAAAATCAGCTATGAATTTCTTATCATCTTCACTCACGGTCTTTCCTTGACTTTCTTCCTCGACTACGCTCTCCATCAAGTCGAATGTGATTTTATAAAGATAATCCTCTAAATTTCTCAGTGAATATGAATTATATAAATTCATAAAGAAATCCTTATCAGCTTTCAAATGAACCAGTATATCTAGATAACCTTTTTCCCAAGTTTCAGCCGTTTTATTATTAGCTATTATCTTTTTAGAGTCTTCATAAATAATCCATTCCATCAAATCTCTAATATCGATAAAATGATAATAGAAAGTTTGTCTATTGATATCGCAATATTCAGTCAAATCCTTGACAGTAACCTTATCGAAAGATTTTGTCTTCATCAGTTCTTTTAAGGCTACTGCTAAGAATCTTTTAGTTGCTTCACTTTTCATTTTCTGTAGTCAGTAGTAGAAGTGCCTTCTACTAAATTTGCCAAATACACGTCATCGTAGAAATAACTGTTTTGATCAAAGGTTTTATCAGGCTTAAATCCGGCTTGAACATCTTTATAAAAGCTATCCGAGATTTTAATCTTAAGTTGTGAAGGTCCACTCATTACTACCGAAGTACCATCAGGTAGAACCACAGGCAAGATAGCACACATTCCACCGCCTGATTGTTGACCTATGACATTTCCAAGTCCCATATTGATAAATGAACCCGTGAAATAATTAGCAGCGGAATAAGTACATACTGAAGTCATAACAGAATAATTTAAATTGAAATATCTCTTCTCGTTAATATCAACTCCATACTTATAATCAATATTTTGATTTGTTTGATAATTATGAATGCTAAGCTCTACTGGATCTTTTCCAGTATCTCTCAAGAATCCTAAAGCTCGGATCATAGCAGCTTCAGAACCTCCACCATTAGTAGATAAATCTATGATGACATTATTTACTCCTTTATTCACAGCTTCATCTAGATAGTGCTTCATAAACTCATAGGTATCATATTTCCAAGGTGTATCCGATTTGATTTGTTCATTTGTTCCAACAGAGAATTCGTCAAAATGTAATACTGCAGTTTCTTTACCTATATAACGAATAGCTGGAACTCCTTCTTCTCCATATTTCTCTTTCGCTAAAGTAGCTAATTCAACACTTTGTTTTTTATATTTTGTTCTGAAATCACCATAAAAACTGGCAAGAGATCCATTATCTGATAGTTTATAACCGGAGTTAGGATCATATAAGTTATAGTTTGTTATGGCTGTATGCAATTCATCCAAATCCTTGTAAAAGAAATTCAAGTATCCTTTAGTGAATACAGAAGTATCAGTAGATAAGAATTGATCCTTGTATCCATTATCTTCGAAGTATTTTCTATAATCTATGACGTTATAGAAATCTTTCAAACCATAGAAATCATTCATGACAAAAGAAATGAAATTATAGTTGAATTCACGAGCTTTGGCTGTAGGAGTAGCTTGATAATAATCACCTTTTCCCATGATGGATTTATACTCATCCGGATTTGTGTCGTTCATATAATACATGACACCATAATAATCACTTCCATTGAAGTAAACGTTGTACATATTTGTTGAGCAAAACAACAAATTCATGACTGAGAATGGGACGAGAATATGCTTTTGATAATATGAAATTTGCATTCCATAATCTTTCAAATTATAAACGACTTGAGAGTCTTGAGAATCGGCATTCGCACTTAATAAAGCTTGGTGTGAATTATAACTAGTTGCTGAGGTGCTTTTTTTTATGACATTAAAGAATCCATCATCAACAACTCTGATGGTGTCTTCATTCCAATCAAATATGCAATTATATCTATAACTTTGTACTCCTTTATAAGTATAAGATTTATAAGTATAAGACAAGACCATATAAGACACAAAGTTAAATAAAGATCCATTGATATTGTCGGAATCCAAGAAGCCATTCAATGCTGTGATAAATTCTCTGACATCGACATAAGGAACAGACTTGTCACCTTCCAAATAATAAGTGTTTAATGTACTATTTTTTATAGTATATTCATCGCTTAAATTCTTAAAAGATGAATTAGAATCGACTGTGAAATTTCCTTCATCTTTTGGAGTGTAGATATTACAGGCAGTCAAAGATGAAATCAATATTGTGGTAAGAATAAGCAAGTTGCTTTTCTTCATATACAACCCCCCTTTCTATTATCTATAAACAAGTATTCATAGATTCATTAAGGAACTAACTTATTATACCTAAAAAACGGCTTTATTTTTTTAGAAACATAGTTTTTGCATCATTTACAAATTTCAGCATGTCGAATAGAGCATCTTTCCAACACTCAATAGTTAACAAAACATTATGAGTTTCAGAACACCTGCTGAATAAGGACATATCATAAAATTTCGGTGTATCCTCAATCGATCAGTACATAAGAATAGAATGGAAGAGAATTTAAACATTTGGGATTTTTCTTTAACTGAAGAAGAAACGAATGAAATCTCCACCTTGGATATCGGACATAGCGAAATAATAGATCATAGTTTAGCATCGACAGCTAAATGATTGAACACTTAGAAAATTCATAACTAAAATATAACCACAAGTCAAAAACTTGTATTTTTAAGTACATAAAAACACACATTGCCATTATCTTTTCAATTGTTATTATTTTATTATTGAATCAACATCTATAATCTTTTGTGATATAAGGAGAAATTTATGGAAATAGTTCTTTTAACTTTGATGATAGTCTTAGTTATCGTGGTAATTGGATTAGGAATTGCTATGTTTATCTTGTTTAAAAAGAAAAGCACTAGTAATTCATCAATAAAAGATGACTCATCTATTAATATGCTTTACCAAACAATGGGTCAGTTACAACAAAAGATAGATAGTCTTGAAGATCAACTTGGAACAAAAATTGAAAATGAGACACAGAAAAGAAATACAGATTTGATATCTACTTTTGATGACAAGCTTTCTCAAAAGATAGATGGCGTAAGCAATGTTCAAAAAGATATAGGAACACAAGTATCCAACACTTTATCCACAACATTAAAAGAAACAAATCTAGAAAATCAAAACAAACTATTGAAAACATTTTCTGATAACATAAAAGATATCCAGACCAATCTCCAAAACCAACTCGATAACAATCAAAAGGCAATTGCTTCTATCCAAGAACAATTGAGTAAGCAAATAGATAACAATATAAAAACTGTCTCTGGCATTCAAGAAAGCATGAACAAACAGTTAGATGCAGTTAGTAACAAGATGGAGAAATCAATAAACGAAAGTAACGAAAAAGTGCAGACTGTTTTAACTGCAACAACTAAAATAGAAGCTTCACAAAAAGACCTGCAAACCGTTTCAGATGATTTAAAGCAATTAAATGCTTCTTTGACCTACACTAACCCAATGGGTAAATACGGCGAAAGAATTCTAGGTTCTATTCTTAGAAGCATATTTGGTGATACCAGAGGAATATTCGAAGAACAAAAGACGATCAAAAACGATGTGGATGAAACAAAGAAAGTCATAGCAGATGCTGTTATCAACTTACCAGAGCCTTACAAAATGCTTTGTATAGATTCTAAGTTTTCCTTTGAAAAATTCAAGCAAGTAATTCAAAATAAAAAAAGTCCTGACATATCTAGGAGTGAATTCAAGCAAGCTTTGAAAAATGAAATCAACAAAATTGCTAATTCCTATATTATTCCCGGAACCACTATGGATTATGCTTTGATGTTCATTCCTAACGATGGAACCTATATATTCCTTCAAACTGATGACGAATTCTTTAATGAAGTCGTTCTTTATGCTGAAAAGAAGAAAGTGATAATCACCTCTCCTTCTACAATCCAGCCAATTCTTTATAACTTGCATACGTTTGCAAAGAAAATAGAAGACATAAACGATATCAAGAATATTTTGGATTCAGTAAAAAAACTAGAAGTTAAGATTGAAAAATTCAAAGATTCCTGGAATACATTAGAAGGACTTATAGACAAAATAGTCACGGCTAGAAATGAAGTGAATAAGAAAGTTAGAAGCATCGAGATAGAAAGAAACAAATTTGACGATATTGAAACCGACGAATAAGAAGTAAATAAGTAATAATCTCTTTATCAAGTTTTATAATATTTTGTGTAATGGAGAGAAAAAATGACACGCATTTATAAAGAGGGAACTAACGCTTTAGACAAAACCGAAATTGAAAAAGTCGATGACTCCACCATAATTGAAGAGAGAACTTGGATTGAAGTCACTGATCCCACCCAGGAATCTCTAGAAGCAATTTCGAAGAAAACAAACATCCCGTTACATTTTCTCATGTCTTCATTAGACGAAGAAGAATCTGCTCGTATCGATAACGAAAATGGATCAGTTTTGATAGTTTTAGATGTACCTTGCCTATCATCACCAAACTCTGATTCATATATAACTCAACCGTTTATCATCGCTTATAACGAGAAATACTACGTCACCATCAATAGATTCAGCGATACATTACTACCTAATCTTTTCAAATATAATCAAAGAAATTCATTGGAACCACATAAACCAGTAAGATTGTCATTGAATATCATCTATCAAATGTCTAAGGAATTCATTTATTATCTTAGAAAAATTGATGCACATACAAAAGACATTGAGTTGAGACTTCATACATCGATGAAGAACAAAGAATTATTTGAATTGTTGGATATCAATAAAACACTTGTTTATTTCTCGACTTCCCTATCTGCTAACAAGGCTGTCTTGATGAAATTGTTGAAATCAGCCAACTATGTGAAATATGATGCCGATAAGGATTTGATGGAAGATACTGAAGTCGAATTGAATCAGGCTATAGAAATGTGTTCCATCTATAGAGAAATTCTAACTGGAATGATGGATGCATTCGGTACAATCATTTCGAACAATTTGAACATAGTTATGAAAACTTTGGCAGTCATAACTATAGTTTTATCAGTTCCAACACTAGTAGCTTCTATATATGGAATGAATGTAGAACTGCCTTTGGAGCATCAAACCTGGGCTTTCTATGTCATAATGGCAATAGCCTTAATAGCTGCAATTCTTGCAGGAATATTCTTATACTATTCTACCAAGCATAATAGAAATAGAGACTGATTATCAACTTAATATATTTTATTTAAATTGTTTTATGTTGCTATTCTTTTAATTATGCTTATGCTCTATAAGCCATTTTTATATGATTTATAATTTTATTTAATTATTCTATTTTTAAATTTGCAAAATGTTGTGAAATAATATCTAGCAATATTTAAAATGACATTTTCTACTTTATTAATTACTTTTAATATAGATGAAATTACTATTTTCTTTCCACTAAATGTCTTATTCTTTCATCATAATATTCTTTGAAATAATCAAACAAAACCACTTCGCAGATTGACATCACACATCCTACTACACAATAGCCAATTATTGTACCTAATCTACCCACATCACTAGATTGATCGACACCGAATATAGATAAGTCTATTCCTTTCTTAACTATAAATTGAATAAAATCCTCTTGCATGAAGAAAGTCGTATATAAATAACTTTCAAAGAAGAACAAAGCAGCAAATAAAATAAATCCAATTATATAGAAAATCCATTTATCGGAAGTCATCAGCTTTCTAAATATCAATCCAAACACAAGGCTTGGAAATACATAGAACAAGACTATTAGTGGATCCATAAACAAGAATGACAAACAAATAATAACTAGGCTTGTTATAAGACAAGAAGTCATCTTTCTTTTTTTATAAGCACATGAGAAGAACATCAATAGCAATGTTCCCATCAAATTTTTATTAAATGGTAAAAAGTAAATAGTCAAAAGAAGAAGCATAGATAAGCTTGAAAACAAAGCATCGAATGCCACATCCTTGGCAGTATATATATTCTTCTTTGTCATACCTTTAAAACATATCACAATTGATAAAAACTAAATCATATCCATTTAAGGTTTCTTTATTATTTACTTCTTTTTGATAGTGAACAAAGACTTCATCTCTTTCTTTCTATTTCCAATATAAGTCTTGACGTCGTTCATGCTTTTAACTCCACGCATCAAATTTGTCTTCCTAGCATTAGGAAAATGTAAAGCCATAAACGTATCCGAGAAAACAATGTCCAAGAAATACCCTCCTGTAAATAAGGTGCTCTTTCCTTCAGCTCTTCTAGAATATCGGATAATAGCTATTAAAACAAAGACTAGATCGACTGCACATAAACTTATCAAGACTATCAAAGTCAAATGATAGGCCAAAGCCGCGTTTTCATAATGCAATACATAGGGTTGAATCAAATAATGCATTAAGGGGTAAAAAACTCCATACATAACTATCAAGCACAAGAACCCCCAGCCTATCATAATAGGAACCGTGGTTCTTCCATTTATAGATCCAACTTTCCCAGTATAGTCCCATGATCTAGTATGACAAATCTTTTCTTCCAAGAATGAAAGCATGTATTCGACAAATCCACCTAAAAATGTTCCGCATCCCAATATTACAGCCCAACACCATGAAGTCATGAAATAAGGCTCTAATCCAAAGAAAGAAAGGAAGACCAATATCCCACCAAATCCATAAACAAAATTAAATGGAGTCACTATGGAACCAGAGCAGAAAACAAATCCTTTTTTTCTTTTGAGATTCAAAAAAGTTTCATAGATTGTTCCAGCTAATCCACCCAACAAATAAACTAAAATAAGGCTATATCCATTATCGAACATAAAATCTATTTATCCGATTTGTCTTTGTCGTCTTTCTTCTCTTCATCCACAACAACTGGGTCGATCATCTCATTTTCAGGAAATCCACCGAATGGGTTGGGTGGAAATTGAGTGATTCCATATTCTTTCATCTCTTCTTGAGTCGGCTCGACTATTTGAACAGTGTTGACTTCAGGAACTTCATCCTGAACAATTGTAGTTACTCCTTCTGTAATTTCTGGTCCAATATACAGACACCCCATACAAGCACCTATAACTTTGATGAAGACTGTTCCAGTCTCATCGTCATAGTGATCAAATGCTATATCGCCACCATCTCTTTGTAAAAAAGGACGAATCTTTTCCAAAGTATCGATAATCTTAGTCTCGATTTCATTCTTAGGTTTAGAATCAGTTAAAGCCATAGAAGTCCTCCTTACCAACAAAATAGGATTATAGCATACACTACTTTTCTCCTATCTAACTAACCTAGAATGAATAAGAATACTGATATTTTCATAATGTAATAACTGATTTGATTTTAGAAATTTCAATACTAAATCTTTAAATTCAATAGAATAGTAAAATATAAATCATGGAGTAAGAAATATAGCTGATTCATCTATTTTCACTCAAGAGGAAAAGAAAAAAATATTAAATGAGCTTAGAGCACTAGAAGAGAGAAAGCAGGTAATTTTATCTTCTCAACACCAAAGGGACAAAGAATTATTCAACAATGAAACTGAAGAGAAGAAAAGAGTTAAGGATATTATAGAATTCAAACAAGTTCAGAAGAAATACAGAATACAGTTGAAGAATTCATATAAAGAGACATGGGATGATGATATCGAATTAAACAACATCCAAAAAGAAATAGATGATCTCATTTCTAACAACAAAGAATTGTTACTTGATATATACAAAGGAAACGATTCATCAGGTGATTTAAAGCCTTATTTGAATGAATTCGATAGATAATTTTTTCTTTAGATTATAAGCATTTATGTTTAGCTTTAATTTTTATTACCCATATCAAAATTAAGATTGAAAGAAACTATGTGTTACTTTATACTCTAATGGTTTTTAGGAGTATAAAATGAAAATATCAAACATCTACAAGTTATCCATGCTTGCTTTTTTGTCTATTGCAGTAGCTTCCTGTGGAAATAGAACAAGTACAACACCTACTTCCACTCCTTCAGAGAAAACTACTACTGTAGAAATCGACAAAGAATACGCTGTTTCTTTCAAGAATGAAAACTATGTTTCTATCACCACTGAAGGTTTATTAAAGGATAATAAAGCTACTGCTGGTTCCACAATTTCTTTTTCATTGAATTTAACAGATGATTCCAAAGAATTGATATCAGTTTATTTAGATTCGATTGAACTATTTGATGACAACGGATCATATTCTTTCACAATGCCTAACCACAATGTTGATGTGACCATTAACACTGAAGCAAAAGGCGGAGATGAGAATACCAAAAACGTCAGTAATGTAAATGTTGATTCGCTTCCTTCATCTATTTTAGATTTACAAAGCTACTTCGATAAAGCTATAAAAGCCGAGTCTAAATATTTAGCTTCCGGACATATCGAATCTACTTTAGATTCATACTTAGACTTGATCGATTTGGATGTTCAAGTAGGGAAAAATGATGTCTTGGTCGTGGATGGACAGAGAATCAACAACTTAAATTCAGATCCTGCATCGACTCATTATAGAAAAGAATTAGGAAAGCAAAACAATCTTTTCTATACAATAGAAAGCACAACTAGCAATTCAACATCAATGTCTGTCACTAACACTTTGACTACAAAGAACATTGATGATTCTACTTCTTATTTTACAACATCCATAAATTCATCAGATGCTTTAAGCCAATATACATCATATGGCTTTAGTTCACTCATAAAAGATCAAATAAAAGATATTAAGGAAAAAGTAGAAAATCCTGAGAGCTATACTTATTATTTGACTTCTTTAACAAAGCATTTATCTGAAGATAAAAAATCAGCTACCATCTCACTTAAAGCTATTGAAAAAACTTATAATGGAGAAGGAAAAGGTATTGAATTAGCTGCAACATTCGATGGAGACTATTTCTTGACTTCTGCAACCCTTGAAAAGATTACTTACGATGAGAATTCAATAAATGATGATTTAACTATTAAAAATACAGCCACCTATTCAATAGAAGACTATTGCGAAATTAATGCTGTTAGAGACTATAGAAAGACATTAAATAAAACTGATATTTCCAAATATGCAATGCAAGATTACGACATATCTATCGACTATAAATTAGATGAAATGACTTCTAGTGAAGAATCCGTTGACAACATAGTCTATAACTCATCCACTTTGTCTTACTCATTCAAGTGCAAAGATAAGACCGACTACTTGATAACTCCTAAATTCAGCGGTGTTAAAGAAGGAGAGGGTTATGTCGAAGTCGATTCTTTAGGAAATGTCAAAGTATTAAAAGAAGGTGAATTCACCTTGATATTCGATAATGGCTTTGGAAAGACAAAAGAAGTTAAGATTACTTCTTTAAAACCTGATCCAATGAAGTTAAATGTCGAAGTATCAAGCTCAGTAACGTTCATCAACAACTCAATTACACTGACTTCTTCAATTCTTCCTTCAGTTTCAATTCAAGATGTTACTGTAGAAGCTAAAGAAGGATCTAAAGGAGCAGTTGAAATTACTAAGAATGATGATGGAACATATAACATAAAAGGTATTCAAGAAGGAGATGTAAAATTAATAATAACTTCTACTGCAAATACAAAGTTGTCAAAAGAAATCAATGTCTCCGCAGCAACCAAGCCCACTTATGAAAAAGCACTGAACACTTTGACTACAATGAGTATGCATGGAGAAGATGGTACACATGGTATCTATATCAACTTCAACTCTGATGGAACAGGTTCTTATGCTTATGGAAGTTACAGCTACTACTATGGAATGAAATATTCAACACCAGGTTCATTCAAATACTCAATAAATCAAGACACTTTGAAAGTCACTTTGTCTGATGTAACTTATTCAGGATCAACCGACAATAATCTCACATCTTACAGCATAGTAACCAACACTTCTGGAAATTGTAGTTTCACATACTATGACTATGACTCTTATCTCGTGAAAGATAGTACTTTAACCGTCAATGCAGTTACCAGAGTCGCTGATTTAAATTCACTCTAATTATGAAAACAACTAAATATATTCCTCTTTTCCTTTCATCACTAATTCTTATTTCATGTGGTGAAGCAAAAGACTTGACAACTATCACTAGTAGCCCCACAAATAACAGCACTCAAACTAATTCAACACCTTCAATTGAAAAGCCGAAATTTAATGCTCCGACCACAATCACCTCTTTATTCAATTACATCAATACAGAGGCAAATTCGTTAGAATTAAAAGATGGCGCATCATTCAGTAGAAATCAATCATCATATGAAGTTGGAGTCTATTCAATTATAGAATCGGATTTAGAAGAACAGGGTAAATCATATTCCAACGATGCCTTAGTCATCGATGGAAATAAAAAGACAACTACTACTTACGATTATTTGAATGATCCAGTGTTCAAGAATGAATCCTATAAAAAACTAAATCAAATCGATGGTGAATATTTATATGAAATAGTCGATTATAAAGATGGAAAAGAAAAGGATTCAGCAGCGAAGACTGAGATAGATGGAGTAAATGAAAAAGAATCTTATTCCAAGACAGGTCTTGGAATAACTTCAAATCTTTATTCCTTCTATCAGGAAAATCTATCAAAACAAATAGTACAAGGTGCAGATGAAATAAATCCAGAGAAATCAAAAGGGATAACATTCTATGCAATAAACAAATCTTGGACTTCCACTTTATCATCTGGAAAATATTCCTATTCATTCGAATTAGGAATCGACTTTGATGATCTAGGAAGACTCAAAGATTATTCTTTGATATACACCGAATATCAGAATAAAATGAATGACGAAGGAAATTACACAGGAGATCTTGTAAAGGTATATGAAATACAAGATGAAGTTGAAATAACATTTGCTGAGAAAGAATTGTTCGATAGTTCAATTATCGATCATAAAGATTACTTCTTGACTGATTACTCATTAAAGCTTTTCTCTTGGAATGGTTACGACATCGATAGAAATGAAGAAGATGCTTCTTCATTTCCTATCAATAAATATGTGGAAATTAAATGTATCAATCCAACACCAGAGAAAGCTTTAGATACTGAATTGACAATCATTAGTTCTTCTGACAATTCAGTCATTTCAATAGATAGCTATGGCATAGTTAAATCTAAAAATATAGGAAAGACAATACTGACTATTCAGTCAAAAAGTGGAATTCAAAAACAATTAGAAGTAACAGTTGTCATTCCTTCTATATCGAAAATAGAAATCAATTCTTACAATCCTTTCTACTTCACTGACACTGACTACAACATACATTTAAACATCGATCCTGACAATACACCATACGAAATCGAAGTAACTAGCGATAAGCCTGAGCAAGTAACAATAACACCTGAAGATGATTATTGGTACAAATTAAACTTCAAAGAGAAAGGGACATATTACATAACTGCTAAATCAAAGAGCAATCCTTCCGTATCTTGTACTAAAGAATTTGAAGTCCAAGGTCCTAAAAAGACTGATGAAGAAATTAAAGCCAATGTAGTAGGAACATGGAAAGCTGATTTGATGGATGCAAATGGTATAAACACTATAAAAGATGCAGTTACTGTGATATTTAATGAAGATAAAACTGGAACATTAACATTTAATTCAGATAAAACAGGTTATACATTCGAATTAAATAAACCTTACGAATTCACTTACGATTTCACTACGAGCTCTTATAACGATAGACCGATCAAAGTGACGATGTCCAGTATCATCTTGGATCATGGAACAGTAACTTGGACCTACGACAAAAACTATGCCGAATTCTATCAAACCGGTGAAGATTCATTAATTACGTTCAGCTCTACCAATAACAACGAATATGGTGCTGTAGTCCAATTAAAGGCAAAAAGACAATAAGATGAAAGCAGGCAATGCCTGCTTTTTCTTATAATTTAAAAAGCTGATATTTCATGCTTAGAAAGACCTTACTGCAGTTTTAGTCATTTTCAGTTTTATTCATTTTATGAAAGTGCTATACAACTAAGAAAGCAAAAAAGAGTAAACATTGATAAGTGAAGTTCGAAGCAGCACGTAAGTGCTGCTTTTTGTTATTCAGCTTTAACCAATTCTTTTATATTTCAACAAATTGTCCATTCGCACATTAGCAATAACACACATATAAATTTAAGCAATAATCAACTTCTTTTTCAAAGAATTAGATCTAAAAAGTTGATAAGCGATTTTTGCTCTAATGAAAATAATATTGACTGAGCTATTATCGAAAAAGTTATTACAATAAACATGTCAATTTATAGTCTTTACATCTTCATCAGATCTTTTATATGTTTTCTAAGTACCGGATCTTCAGCGTAGATGAAAGTTCCTTTTACACCTCTTGTCAAAAGGACTTTATATGAGTTTCTAATTAATTTCTTAGCAGTTTCATCATCGGCAGTACGAATTCCACTAGTTCTATCCGACTTTGCTATTTGTTCTTTATGAAAGATTAGACAGCATTTTTCTTCATCATTAGCTAAGTCTTTTCCTTTGATTACTGCAGCATATTCGACTTCCAATCCTTGAATAGTATGTACACAAAAGACATTATTAATTTGATCTTTATCTAATACTGCTGCTCTATCTGCTTTTCTAATATTCCATCTAAGATAAACATTATCTTGAGGATATGAGAAATCATATAGATTTGGATTAGTATTGCTAACCCATTCATGAGTATAGCCAGCCACCAATCTAGCTTCATGAGTTCCTGAAGAATTGATTTTATTGACTTCTCTCATCATATCGCCAATAGAATCGAAACACTTAACTTGATAATGAATCTTCTTTATAGAATTGAATTCATTAGGAAATTCTAGAAGATTGTTTATGAATTCTATATATTGCTCTCCACCAACACATCTAAATTGAGATGATAATATCATTCGATCATCTTCGATTACTTTAGATCCGTACTTTGCTGCGTATTCTTTGATCTTACTTATAGACAAGAAGTCAGTGGTAGTAATCATTTGATCTTCATCTATGAAGAAGACATTAACTCTTGATGCATTGAATAGTTTGTCGATAATATCGACATCTCTTCCAACACCCATTCCATATTTCCAAGAAAACATTCTATGAGCTTCGTCAACTATAATACAATCAAAACTATTGGCTGGTGCTTTGACACAGACAGCAGGTGATTTAAATAGCTCTGCGATTGCTTTCTTAGTAAAGTCTTGGCCTGTGAGTATTTCACTATAATAAGTCCTAGGTGTAAATGTAGCAGTGACATAGCAAGCATTCTTTCTTCTTGAACCATCTTTAGGATTCATCAGTTGACACAAGGCATTGATAGCGACTATAGATTTTCCTGAACCTGGTCCACCTCTTACAATTAAAGTTCTTCTTTCGTTCTTAGCTAAAGCTTCGTTTACTTCACTTACTATTTTGCTTACAGAGAAAGCTTGCTCTCTATCATAAGTAAAGAAAGGTTCACCTTTGATGGCATCATAGACCATATTAGCAAATTCTTTGCTTGGAACAATATTAGATTGATCAATCTCATATAACGTATCCTTACCTTTGAGACATGGTTTCCTAATAAATTTCTTAATGAATTCAATTAACCTTTGTTTGTCATCTTTAAGAAATGCGGGGGCTTCGATTACCAAAGGAAATATCTTAGTATCTTCAAATATAGAATCATAATATTCAGGCATGTTATGAAGGAAAGAGCATGCACTGATATTCACTTTGTTATCATAGACATACTGGTTGAAATACTTCATTATATTCGCATAATTAAATGCTTGATAAGATGGATGCCAATAATCATCATCTCCTCTTCCACCAAATGTATAAACACAATCTTGGAGATTAGATCTTCTAGCCTCACTCCATTGTTTTAATTCTATTACTATTACATTTTCTTTATTGCATTCATCCAATCCATATAAAAGAAAATCTATTCTTTGCTTTGTGTCTATTAGTTTATACTCTACACCAACACCGATATTAGGATCTAAAGATGAATCATCCAAAGCTTTTGCTAATTCAGGTAAAGAATTGATCCAAGATTTATATTCTCTATCTTGACCACCTGAAATATGCTTTTCTTCAAATCTGCTTCTTAATATCATTCCGATAGGAGGCACTGTTCCATTACAATTATTTCTAAAATTTTCAAGTGTATTTGAATAAATTATCATTCTTAAGTCCTCCCTTCATTTTCAAATCAAACCAATTGTTCTAAAAATTTAATGGCTAAGTTTCTATTTAAATCTTCATGTATCTTTTGATTTTCATAACTCCTTAAACAATTATAGCAAGAGGAATCACAAGAGCAAGATTTCATATTATTCAAAGCTTTTGCAAAAACATCATTAAGAATTTTTCCATCTTGGGTGACTAACCTTCTAGATTGACCAGCCCCACCAGGAACAGCATCGTAAATAATAATTGAGTATTTCTTTTGATTATTTATAACTTTCCAATAAAGACATGCTTTGATATCTTTCCTATCGATATTCATGTAATCTGAAATCGCATATAAAATTGCGTACATAGTAGAAACCATAGTCTTATAATCAGACGTGTCAACATCAAAATTAATTTTAGCAACATCAGTATTAAATTTATAATGCAAAGAATATTTATCCAATTCTACACAATCACATTTATGTTCACTATAAAAACCTTCATGTCGTTTTTTTACTTTAATACATTTGGAGTCATTATGCATGTTTTCATTAGCTTCCTTATCATCTGCTATGATTTCATCAGAAGCATAGGCAAAGCCGCATTTAGGGCACACATAGAACCTTGTATATGATTCGACTAATAAGGAATCATTGATAGTAGATTCAACAATCACTTCTGTATTTTTAAATTTGTAAGTTTGCTCCTCAATAGTCTTGGACTCTGTATTACCAATATAAATATCTTGAGTTTTGTAATTTTTCACTTGCCTTGTCATCGGTACATCTTTTGCTCTTCTTTCAGTCGCAAATCCAGAAATAGGCTCAATACTTTCGTGAAAATCTTCTTCAAACAGTATTTCATTACAAGCAGAACAATTTATTCCTTCTTTAGGAATTGGAGTTAGACTAAAATTTACAGCCTGACATTCTTCTTTTGGGCATTTACCAATATAAGCAGTTGACCACTCTTTCTTATTATTACCTTTAGCACTCTTTTTAATGTATCTACTAGTATACATATTTCCATCTGCAATAATCTCGGATGATGGTGCGTATTCAGCTATAGCCATCGCTAAATCTCTTGACAGTCTTAGTTTCTTTATGTTTGATGCTGTAGTAATTTGCTCTAATTCAACAGTATCAACCGGGAACCCGTATCGAGGAAGAACATTACCTCTAGCCAAGAAATCAATAAGCTTATTATTCATATAATTCTTCATCATATTTTCACACTTAGTTGCCGCATTCAAATCATTATTATTTCTTTTCAAACTTGCAATTTGTTTTTTGAAGTTCTCTACATTATTCTCATATTCATTAATTAGCATAGTAAATACACCATCTTTTCCTATGAATGATTCCTCCTTGGAATCAACCCACGAAAAATCATCAATTCCTAATCTGCTATGCAGATCATCAACATTTGGAATAGAGCGTTTTAACAAATCTAAAAGAGCATCCGGTTTCGATCTTAACCATTTATAAAAATCTAAATAACCTTTTTCGTTAATGAATGCATTAGCATCATTTTCATTATATAAGTCAGGTCTTAAAGAAAAGAAAAGGCTTAATGCAACATCATATATATGTCTTCTAACTATCTTTTCATTATCAATTTTAAATAAAGGAGGCAAAATGGTGCCATTAATCATTTTCTTGGGGTCTTTAAAAAAATATAAATCATGTGAACTAAGTTTAGCGTAAGTCAAGCAATATGCGACAGCATTTATACTTCTTCCAGCACGGCCCGCTCTTTGTGCATAATTGGATGGAAGTGGAGGCACATCTCTCAAAAACACTGTTTCAAGATCACCGACATCTACGCCCATTTCGAACGTTGTAGAGCATGATAATGCATTAATATCTTTTCTAATGAATTTTTCTTGATAATCTGCACTCTCCTCTTTACTTAATTGAGCAGTATGCTCTTTAATAAATAAGCGGTTCATTTTATCAGAAAAATACAATTCAGCAAAATGATTTTCTTTGCTTAACTCCAAAGGATCAACAATATGTACAATGCCATTACAATTAATTGTAATGCAATGCCCATTCAAAGAAAACTGAGAAACCCTACCACACTTGTTGCATTTAAACCATTTGGTGCTTTCCGATTCTGCTATTTTAACTCTAAAGTTTTTTGCAGGCATGACATACTTGCCATCATTGTTTTTAGTTATCAATCCATAATTATTACTAGGATCGATTAAATATTCAAAATAATCATCCAAAAAATTGTTTGCTTTTTCTTCGTCTATATTTAAAGCTTTCATAACATAATAAAGCTTATTACTTGCATAAAATTTAGTTTTTCCTGATGGTTTACTCTTAAGACTCCAACTGATTATATTGCTATCTTTTTCATCTGCTTCTTTCATCTTTGTTATAAATTTTTGTTTTGCAGAAAAGAAGATATATTCACGATCATTATCACCAATATCTGTATCATCATCTGAACATATAGCACCAGCTCTAACAATCTCAAAAGCCAGTAAATCCAAAAGACTTTTAGCTGTTTCAATGTCACAACCAAACTCATCTGAAACAGTTTTTACTATTTTTTGATCATTTCCTAAATAATCAAATTGTAGAATACCTAAAGAAGTTAATGATGTTGAAGAATTTATTCTAGCAAGTTCATTTAGCATTGCTACCCAAGCATTTCTTTTACTTTCAAAAAACAAATTTGTCTTGTCATTGATAGATGAAGCAAAAGTCTTTTTGCTGTCAAAATAATTTTGCAATTCATTAGCAAATTCCGAAACGCTAAAATCTCGGCAATTGATAATTTGGGAGTCTTTTTTTGCTATATGACGTATTCCTCTTCTTCTCAAAAACTCATCATAACTTTTTTCCATATAGCAAGCAAACTTAGCAGCTTCTTGCC
>X240_Southern_White_cheeked_Gibbon__coassemble_109_pt1 | contig 21695 bp, 20 predicted proteins | sample X240_Southern_White_cheeked_Gibbon__metabat2_high_PE_003 | metagenome-assembled genome bin X240_Southern_White_cheeked_Gibbon
TTTTTCTCTTTTCAATATAACTGATAAAAATATTGTAATACTAGTTTTAGTATAAAACTATAATTTTGACAAGCTCTTTAAAGGGGGAGAGTGAATAATATGATGTCAGATGAAGAAATATTAATTGCTTATTTTGGTGGTAGACCACAATGGAGTGGTAATAAGCTCTACAAAATAGGGGATCTCAGAGTCGAATACTCTGGAGCTAGGCTTTATAAAGTCGGAGGAGCTAGAATTGAATATTCTGGAAATAAACTTTATAGAATAAATGGTGAAAGAGTAGAATGGTCAGGTGATAAGGTTTATAGAGTTGGAAATCGTAAATTATAAGCAATTATAAGCAATTCTAATCTAGCTGTTGAAAATCTTTGTTTTTATATAGAGGCTTATCAACAGCTTTTTATTTTCTTTTTCACTTAAAATTACTTTTTAATCATTAGCTGCAGATATTTCTAGACCGCTAGTGTCTATATTATTTAGATCATAAATATCATATCCTTGAGAACTAGCTCTTTCTAGTGCAGCATTTATTCCGTTACTTATACTGCTAGAAAGTCTGTTTAAATCGGAGCTATGCCATAAGCATATATTTCCGCTTATACTAATTGTGTTTCCATAAATTCTGCAGCTGATATTTGTGCTAGGAGTTTTGGCAGGAAGATAATGATCTATACTCCTCGCTATATCGATTTCTAAAGATTCATCAGGTCTCTTTAGATTGCTTGATGTTGAATCATTATAACTTTGATTTGAATTATAAGAAGAACTATGTCTATTTGAATAGCTGCTATGGTAAGAGGAATTATGACTAGAATTTTCTCCAACCTTATCCTTTAACGTAGTGAAAATCCAATAAATAAAACATAATCCTGCAAATATTAAACATCCCCAACCTGCTAATAAAGCGATGATTTGTATAATAGTGTCTGGTTCAAATACTAAATAACTAAATGCTAGTATTATTCCACCTACTATAGCGATAATAATAGACATGATCATAATGCGTTAAATTCTCCTTTTTTTCAAACCAATTTTTAACACCTGATACGCTAAAAAAGTGCTAAAACATAGGTAAAGGATTGCTTTTATTCTTTGATTTTAAATATTAAATTGTGTAATTTCTTCGACTAAAATAAGATTGAATTGTATTTTGGTCTAAAGCACAATATGAAAATATAGGATCAAGTGAAATCCTTTCATCATTTCATTTTTTTTGATTATCTTAGCGAAGCGGTATACATAGTTAGTCTTTTGAAGTAAATGAATTCTTTGATAGATTTTAAAATAGGAATGTAAGATCTTTCACTCTGACTATTTTTTTATTTAAAACAGTATCAAACTAAAATTAAATAATAAAGTTGTTATTCAGTCTTTGCAATGATTAAAGCATTTTTTTCTTCTTTATCACAAAAACATATAACAAGATTCCAACAATGATGACTGCTGAAACACTTCCTACAGCAATGCCTATAACTGCACCTGTTGGGAAGTTATTGTTATTATTGTCGTTGTTCTTATTTATATCCCTATAAACAGCTGTAAGTGTTTGATTTTTTGTTATTTTATAGGAATAAGATAATTCTGATGTTTCTATAACCATCTCACCATTTTCGTTCATCTAACCGATGAATTCTTTTCCTTCTTCTGCTGGTTTAGCTATAAGAGTAATAATTTGATTTGGATTTACAACAATCCTATCTTCATTTTGTCCTTCTATACTTCCACCTTTGATGGTTAGGACTATTTTCTTTGGAATGACCAATGAAGATTGGTTCACCTCATTTTTGTTTTCATCGAAGTATTTTCCACAAACGCTATCGTAGTAATGTGCCTTCATACCTTCTTTGTCGGTAGTAGAGTCTACTTCAGGAATTAATGATCCGTAGTTATGTTCTCCTAATTCACCATATTCTTTTCCACATATTGAACACACAGCTTTGCTTATACAGGTTGCTGTTCCACCTGTATGCTCGCCATAATCAAGCTTTTCATCACAACCTGAACATTCACGCCAGTGATGTGTTCCATCAGTCATCCAATCCCCCCAAGTATGGGTGTGGTCTTCACTATTCTTTTCATAATAACAAGTTATTGTAAGACCATCAGATCCAACAGTTTGATTCAATCCATCGATTTTGACCAACTTATATCCATAAAGAGAATCAGGTTTGTTTGTCCAATTGATGGTAGTACCGACAGCAACTGGAATAGTTGCTGTCTCAGTATTTGGAATATCACTTCCGTTTTCTGACATGTATTTAATGGAGACATTTGCATAAGATTGTGTTTCTGTATTGTCATCAGCAAGGACATTATCGTTTTCATCAGTGACTTCAAATGCTACTGTATCCCCATTTTTTAATATAGCTTTTGATGGAATTTGATATGTTATTTGACAATTTTGAAGACCGGAGTTCATATCACTTCCTTCGTACTTCATGGCACCTTTTGGCCAGAACTTGCTCTTATCACCCCAAGTAGGAATTGTGTATGTTTGAGTTGTTTCAAGTGTTGTGCCATCACTTGAGGTAGCAACTGTGCCATCGGAATGCCTAATCCATACTTTCATCTTTATCGTACGTTCTACTGTATCAGAAAGGTTTTGAACTATTGTTCTAAGCTCTATCTTTTTGCCTCGCATATAGTTTCCAAATCTATTCTTTCCAGTTCCACTTAGCAATACACTATTTCTATAGTTTGAGAATGAGTAGTAACCACTGATTGAAGTGTCTGAGAAATCTGAAAGACTTGTGTATTGACCGTTGATTTCCCTTACTTCAGGATCTGCTACATAAAGGGTATCACCATCTTCCACCAACTGGGACATTCTTTTAAATCCTTGTAGACGGCATACTTCGCAAAATGAATAATTTGTATCACTCATCAGACATTCATAACTGGAATTATAAAGCTCAGATCCGTCTTGATGTGGGCAAGTATAAGTTTTTCTAAAACCCAACATCTGTTTCCATTTTACCTTTTCTGGATTGGCAGTATAGGCAACATTTAGTGAAACTAAATCAGTATGTTCAGTTCCTTTTCCTACCATGTATTCATCGCCTAAACCTAAAAGTCCATGTCCTAATTCGTGGGCAAAGGTTTTTGTTGCGCGATAACAATCAGATGGTGATATGAAATACTTAAAACCAAAGTCGAGATTGTTATAAGCATCTCCAAAGTCTCTGTTTGTATTCACCAATAGGCAAAACTGATTTATATAGTTGTAGACATAATGATAGGGAGAATATTCATCTTCATGAAAAACATTTGGCTCCGTCTTGTTTGGAACATGTGCATCATGAATCTTTTCTATGAACTCAGGCCCTATACATCTTTCAAAAATATGATTCTTCCAATAATTGCTGTGCATATTTGTTGAAATCTTTGAAGAGTTATCGTTTCCGACTATCACATCAAAGAATGTGCTTCCTTCATTTTCAAAGCTAGACTCTGATGCTGTACAAAGAGCATAGACATTAAATCTATCTGCAAAACTTCTATATGGCTCATATTGGAGAATGCCGGACCATATTCTTTTTACATCACTTATGAATTTGTTTTGTTGATTCTTTGTGTATCCTTCCCCACAAATAACAATAACCATATTTTCATTATCGCTACGAGTTTTTTGTATGGTATACACAGGAATTGTCGGGTTAGAATACTTTCCATCCGATGAATAATACTGACCGAGAGTGAGTTTGATGCTTTCTTCAGTACTCACATTCCATTCTTGATTGATGTCATCTTTAGGTTCTTCTATTGTATAGTCAGCTTCGACTTTATTAGGAGCCGATCCAACATATGGATTTGTAGATGTTCCATCACCTGAGGAGGTTAGAAAATAATCTGTATCAAGATAGAAAGCAGGTCTTACTCCTATGTAGTATTGACTAGGTGTTTCTCTTCCTATAGAACCATTGTTATGTACATAACGCATATCGTGGTTACAATCAGTAACTGGGGTTCTCAACCAATATGGCCATTTAGACCCATCGCTGTTTCTTCCTATATAGTAGTCATTAAGATTAGCCCAAACCTTGTTGACCTGTTTAACATCGAGTAAAAATACTTTTTCTGTTGAATTTACATAATAGGCATCATCAAAGTTATTGGCTACACTTTGGATATCTGAGTGGTAATCTAAATCCGAATGAGATTCTCCTTCATGAATTCCACAATTGTATTCAGGATGAGAAACTATAGATTTTTGTGTTACAGTCTTCATAGCAGCTATCTCATTCTTTTCAAAAGAATTTAAGAATCCTGCTTTTCCATCATATTCATTTCCTGCTACGTATCCACTCTTTGGTGGATTTCCACATAACCACTTCACTTCTGAGGCTTTTGATGTAGAGTTAAGCCATGATCTCATGTTGCTATCTACCCAATAATTAGATCCATAGGTATCACGTTTGTAGTTTCGACTATGCGATTTAGTCTTTGTATTGTCGCTAGTCATAGCATCATAAGGAAGAGTATCGACGATCTTGTCTGCAAGGAACAATGGCCCGTTATCATCTATGTCGACACATCTCCAAACAATGTTTTTATCTTCGTATTTACCTAAGCTAATATAAGACCCGATAGTAATGGATGGTTTTGTTAAGTAATTTTGTTTTAAAGCATCTTTAGGTCCTAATTCATTAGATTTTGAATCTTTAAGACTACTCTTATATTCACCAACACTATTTGTTTCATGGATACTATTCTTATTATTTATTGTCTCGCCTCCTATAAAGGCAAAGACAAGTTGAAATAAAAGCATAAATGCTATACTTTTTCTAATTACCGTACTTTTTTTTGTTTTTTTCATAAAAATTCTATTTTTCCTTTTCGACATATAAGCACATGTTTTCCAAGTGCTTAATTCATAAAACATATTATTATTAACTTTAACTAGTCTTACTTGTTAGCTTTAAATGTGATATTAGCCTTAGATCCATCCATAGAATTCAATTTGAATGTATAGTTAATCTTAGACCCATTGTCGTCATATATACTAGATTTACTAGTTTGACCTACACCTAAAGTATAACTAGATGAAGTTAGTTTCTCTAATTCTATTAGATTTACTCCTGTGTAATAAGCTTCACCGTGATCGTTTGTCGTGAATAAATCTAAACCTGTTTGTCCATTGTATTTATAACTAATAAGCTGAGCATTGACATGATATAAGACAAGGCCTTCACTAAATGAATAGTTTGATTTGGCATTAATTCCAAATTTGGTGTAATACATCATGACCCAATACTCTTGGTAACATCCCAAGGTCGCATCCCAGTTGTTGGCGATTATATATGTATCTCCACCATTTTCGAAAGCATTCAAATCTAAGGTTACAGTATCAGTAGCAGTTATCAATTTAGAACTTGTCAACCATCCGTAATTGAATTTGGTGTATGGATTTTGATCACCGAAATATGAATCCATTATATCATCTCCATTTAGAAGGACGTCTTTATCAGTATAAGATGCATCGTAATAATCTTCAGCACCTAGGACATGGCCAAACTCATGTGTGAAAGTATAGGTATTAGTAGGAGTTGTTCCGTTATCGTATCCTGAATCTGTTTCATATAAGAAATCATAAGGACACCATAAGTAATCGTTGATATAGTAATTGCCACCATATTTGTTATCAGTTAAATCCCAGTATCTATAGGCCCATTGGATAATTGATTCATCCGGGTTGCCTATCTTTATAGTCGGTACAATGACTACAGCATCTAGCATTCCGTTATTGTCCGAATCGAAGTGTGAAAAATCAACATCGCTGCTATTTGCCTTTAAGATGCTGTTGACAATAGCCATATCGGTATTGGAACTGCTGTTATTTTTATCTTGATTTATGTAATATGTACTAGATTTATTTGGCTTATACCACTTTGTCCCTCCACCCATTATTTCAAAATTTAGGTTTAGCTTTCCGTTGCTTGATAAGTTGTAATACTTGGAGACAGACATTCCGAATTTTAAGGATTCCTCTCCATCGCCACCATTTAAGGCTAAATCCAAAGAACTTAGACTTTGCTTGGAAGTATGAAGTTTATCTGAGAATTCAACTGGAATCACTAATACATTTACATTGCCTGTGGTTGGACATCCGCCTTCATATGTTGAAAGATTGGATATGTTTTTAGCTTTAGTAGCTTTGGTGAAATCTACGTTGTAATAGTCATTACTATTTCTATAGTTCTCTATTCCTTTTCCCTTGTTTGTATGGATAACTTTGTTTGAAACATCATCCCAATTAGAAGGAATGGTCTGGTTAGGAACATCACCAGGTTTATCATCTGCTTTATTCGCTTTATGAATCTCAAAGGAAATTTTGTTCCCACCATCTTCATAGTCGACGGTCAATGAGATGGTATCATCAGCTAAGGTTATTTTATGGGAGCCGGAAGCTTCAATTGAATTACTGACTTCATATGTAGTTTTTAAAAGACTCAAGTAACTATTAATATCGTCAGCTGTCAAACCATTGAATTCACCTTTGAGGTAGTTTTCTTTAGTCCCTTCAACTAGTTCTATTTTATAGTTATAACAAGGGGCAAAAGGAATGGTGGTTCCTATTGTATTTTTTTGTAATTCTTTATCTTCTTCACTGAAATCAGTGTATTTATGTTTTGCGTTTGTTGATGAAGTAGTTGTATCTTTATCTGTTGGAGTTGTTGGTGTAGCAGTGTTGGTAGAACCTGGAGTTGATGATGGTATAGTAGTTTCACCTTTTCCACATCCACTCAAAGTTAAGATGCATAATAAAAGACTTAGTGAAGCCTTGATTGTTTTTTTCATGTAAAAATCTCCTAAGCATCAAATTATATAATTAATCCCTTAATTTTCATTTATGAAAAAGATTAGTATTTCGGTAATTCATTTATTTATATTTTAGATATTCATAGTAGTGATAAAAAAATCAGAGCAAAAGGAGGATTGTTTATGAGGAAACATCACAACATTTTCTATTTAGCCTTATATGTAGGGAGTGCAGTAGGAATGATAGGAAGTGGCGTTGCTGTTTTCCTATATCAAATGCTTGGAAGTCATACTGATCTCTTAAATTTTTTATTTGGTTTATTCGTTCTCTTTTTCTTTGTGTTTCTTATCGTTAACATCGCTTCATTCATCAAAATCTTAATGATTCTATACAAGGTCAAAAAACTGATAAAAGCGTGGATGATAACGAAACATAGACGAATAAAAAAAGCAGCCTAATGGCTGCTCTTTTATTTTGTTTATCTAATTAGACAAGTTTCTTTCTAAGGTAAGAGGAGAAGTAATCCACTAAGATGATCATGATGATACATAACCATAAAGCACCACCGAATTGAGGCCAGTGTCCGTTTTGTGAAAAGCTGGAAATCCAATAACCCAATCCGGCTTCATCACCACAAACCATACCCAACATAGCGGCTGTTCTAAGGTTCAAATCAAATCTATACAAGATGACGGAGAGGAAGTTAGGTGCTACATTTGGAATGATTCCAACTTTTAACTTAGCTGTGAAAGTTCCACCACATGCATCCAATGCTTCCAAAGGTTGGGTCTCAAGTTCATCCAATTGTTCAGAATATAGTTTTCCAATCATTCCAATCGAGTGGAAGGAGAAGACCATGATTCCTGAGAAGGAGCTGAATCCTAATCCAGCAATCATGACATAACCCAAGATGATTTCAGGAATTGTTCTAATGCATATCAACAACACTTCTGAGATATGACACCATTTTCCAACCATCTTTCTGGAAGCTAAGAATCCAAATGGAAGAGATAAAATAGATCCAAATGTCGTACCTATCAAAGCAATGGAGAAAGTTTGCAAAGCTTCGTATATAGCACTGTTTTTAAATGTAAATGAACCGTATCCAAATATATATGAAAAGTCAGGAACAAAGATTCCGGTGAATATTTCTGATAGTCTGGCAGGGTTAGCTTGGCTAGTGTTTGATCCAAATTGAGTTGAAATAATACAATAGATCATCAAGGCTAAGAAGACCAAAGCAGTGATTGTGTTAGGAATCCACATCTTAGGTCTAAAGACATAGGCCTGTTTAGCTGAATCGTATTTGAAGTTCTTTCTATGCTCTAATCTATAGTACCAGTTATAGAGTGAAAACTTCTTTGGCTCAGATTGTTTTTTATTTTCTTTCTTTTCCATAATTACTGAACCTTTCTTCTAACGTAGCTAGAAACTAATTGAAGTACCAAGGTGACTACAAAGATTGGAATAACTATCGCACCGACTTCATCCCAATACATCAAGTCAGATGCATCGGCCAGCAACTTTCCTATACCACCAGCACCGACATAACCTAAGATGATGGAACCTCTGATCGATATTTCGAAGGTGTATAGACAGTTCGACAAGAAGTTTGGCAAGATCTGAGGCCAAAGTCCATTTGAGAAGGCTTGAATTTTGTTCGAGCCGACTGATAAGGCTGCTTCATAAGGTGCCATATCTCTAGTATCACAGAACTCGTATTCCATCTTATACATGATTCCAGCAGTGAAGAATATCATTGAAATGATACCTGCAGTGTTGTTGTATCCGACAATTGCGACCATGATCATAGCTAGTGCAAATGTAGGAACAGTTCTAATGATATCCAAGATGAATCTGATAGGTGCATAAATCCAAGGTGTTTTTACAACATTCTTGGAGGATAGCATGAATAATGGAATGGATATTATGCATCCTATAACTGTTGCTACGAAGACCATAGCAATTGTGTTTCCTAATTCTGGAATTGCTGTAGTCCACATGTAATTGAAGTATTCTCCATATGTGGAGAATTTGTAGCAGGGCTGGAACATTTGTCTGATGATGTAGAACAAATTACCTAGATCTGGATTTGACGGAAATGTTATGAATAAAGAAATGCAAACTACGAATATGGCCACGAAAAGAAGAAACCAAATCAACCCTAAACTTCTTTTCTTTACGATAACTTTATCCGCAGAGCCATCTGCTGATAAGGAAACTACTTTCTTTGAAAAGAATAGTTTATTTATGAAAGACCATTTTCCGTAAGGATCTGGCTCTTTTATTAAATGAAACCTCTTCTCCTTCTCTTGGATAGGAGCTGTATTAGTCATTATCTACACCTCCGAGGTTTTCACCTCTTTCCAAGGCTCTTCCATATATCTTTTGTAAGACTTCGTCATTTACTTGATCTGGTGTTCCATCGAAGACTATTTCACCGGCTTTGATTCCGATGATTCTATTGGAATACTTCAAAGCCAAGTCGACGTGGTGCATGTTGGCTACGATTGTGATTCCTTTTTCTTTGTTGATCTTCTTGAAATCGTTCATGACTGAAATGGTAGTGATAGGATCGAGTGAGGCGACTGGTTCATCTGCCAAAATGAGAGATGGCTCTTGTGTTAAAGCTCTTGCTAGTGCAACACGTTGTTGTTGACCACCAGAAAGGTTATCAGCTCTGACATATGATTTGCTTAAAATCCCTAAAGAATCGATAGATTGAAGAGCTAGCATCTTTTCTCTCTTGGTATAGATTCCACAAATCGTTTCTATCCAGTTGTGGTATCCAATTCTTCCTGAGAGGACATTTTTATATACGGATGATCTCTTGACTAAGTTGAAAGACTGGAAGATCATTCCGATGTTTCTTCTCAACAATCTCAATTCTTTTCCTTTTACCTTTGATACGTCCATCTTGACAGGAATCTTCTTGATGATGTATTTAGAAGGAGCGATTGCAGTCTTTACCCCGAGTATTTCTTTTCTAAGTTTAATAGCTTCTTCTTCGTTTTTGTTAATTTCAGCTTCTTTGAGCTTTTTGCTCAATTCAGGAAGTCTTTTCTCATTTTCTTTATAAGCCTGTAGCTCTGCTTCGTAATTTGTGTTGAGCTCCTTTTTGTCATCGTTGACATCCACTAAGATTTGTCCTTCCTGGATATCGTGCATTTTGTTTATAGTTCTAAGCAAAGTTGATTTTCCAGCTCCGGACAATCCGATGATAGACACAAAGTCACCATCATTGATAGTCAGATTTATGTTTTTTAAAGCTACTAAACCATCAGGATAGACTTTCTTAACGTTTTTAAACTCGATCATATTCTTTCCTTTCCAAAAGAAACCACCAAGCCATTTGGCCGGTGGTTAAGACTATTTGAATAGAACTAATTACTTGTTGTTCTTGTAAATAGTTCTTTCGTTTTCGTAGTTGGCATCGACTCCATCAACATATCCAGTGTGTGAGTAGATGTTGTAGATAAGGTTAGCACCAGTTCCTTCAGTCTTGACATCACCTTGCTTGACGGCGGTCTTGAAGGCTAAACTGACAGCGTCTTTCTTTTCTTGCTCAAGTCCGGAACGGACAGAGATTGTATCGTTGAAGATAGGATCAGTCATAGCGACTGTGTAGGTGTTGGTGAAGACACTCTTGTCTCCGTTGTATTTTCCACCAGTTTTGTTGTATCCGTTGGAATAACGAATATCCATGAATCCCCAAACTCCAGCAAAGTTAGAATTCTCGTTCATAGCTTCGGTAAAAGCAGCATCGTAACCTTTGATTTCGACACCCTTGATTTCACCCTTAGAAGCATCAGGTTCTCCAGAGACGATTGTGAGTCCGTGTTCTTTGATGTAATCGTTGTTGAGATATTGTGAATCAGGTCTGAACCAGAGCTTTCTACTAGCTTCATTCTTCATGTTGGCGAGGAAGAGCTTAGGATAGTTGTATCCAGCACCAGAACTATTGGATTGGATTCCGACTTGCTTTCCAATCAAATCATCGATGTACTTGATTTCAGTAGCAACACCATTTTCCTTGTGGTTTCTGTTAGAAACAAGGATTGAGTTGTAGGAATTAGCGACATTAACAGTGTCTTGCTCAGCAAGATACTCATAATTGTCGATCTCGCCATTCATGGCTTGGACTTGTTTATGACGTCCTTCTTCGGTGTTGTTAGGATTCTTGTAATCAGTGGTTTGGACCTTGAATCCACTTCTGACAGCTGTCAAAAGAACTTCGACACTTCCAGGGTGGTCAACAGTCATTTGAGCATATGAAGTTCCAGTAAGGAAACCTACATCAGCTTGTGAGTTCATTAAAGCAGTACCGGCTGCAGAATAGGTTGTAGAAGTACTAATCTTGAAATGATAAGGCAAATTGTTGTCTTTCATGATCTGATCGAGGACAGGCTCGAGTTTCTTAGCAGATTCACCGAGGGCGGTAGCATCTCTAGAAGGAACGAAGACAACGTCGATCTGGTTAGGATCTTTTTTGCAACCGACAAGGCTAAAAAGTACAGGCAATATAGCGGCACACATCATCATCTTTTTCTTGGAAAATTTCATGATATCCTCCGATGGTTAATTTTTTTCCTTAGAAAGGAACTTTAGGTCTCTTTCCGGTGAAGATAATAAACATTGTTTTTAAATAATGGTTTGTAATCCGCTTTCAATACCCTTGCTAAAAATTAATTTTGCATAAAAATATATCAAATATGTTTTTGTGTTGTTTAAATAATTATATGCTTTTGAATTGGTGTAATGTAGAAACAACCTAATTGTGAAGAAATAAATTTTATGATTTAATTATGGATTAGGAAAAAACATTTTATTTTTTACAATGAAAAAGACAGCATTTGCTGTCTTTTAAATTCTTAATTTTCTTTTTTATTATGATTCTTTTCTAATAGAATTGGTCTCCTTTTAAGGAAGCAATCATATGTTACTTCGATTATCAAGGACATTATCATTATTAGAATGCCTAAGAACCACCAAGTAAATATTTTGTTAGGAAGCAATGGATTCATAATGCTCATGGTATCATTGATACCCATGGCTGTTATCATAAATATACCTGGAGACATACATATGGTCATTCCTATCCAAATACTTTAGGCAGGTTTTATTTCCTCTTTTTTGCTTAATCTAATTTCTCACCACAATTATTGCAGTATATAGAGTTGGATGGAGTCATCTTTTCACAATGCGGACATTTGATTTCATAATTTAACTTGTTGCCGCAGTTATTGCAGAACTTAGAATCTTTTTTATTTAAATGCTTGCATTGTTTGCATTCTATCGTCTCTTGTCCATCTGTGCCTTCTCTGATACCAGATGCTATATCTTTGTAATATTCTTTTGCTGTATCTACTGTTTCTTCTCTCATGTAGTTCATATAATCTTTTTGAATCGGAGCACTGGTTCTAGCTGCGAATTTACTCATTGGTTTGATAAGTCCTAGAATCAAAAAGACTGCACCGACAAACATTACGGGTATCGCTACAAATCCAATCCACATTAAAGAATTATCGAAAGAACCTGTAGACATCATGACGATATTGAAGATTTCTAAACCTAATCCAATCAATTCAATTATTGCACCTATCACTATCAATATTATCGATGTCTTTTTATTTATTCCTTTTCTGATTTCATTGTTTTCATCTTTTCTCATATATCGTTATCCTCCTTTTTTATAATTATAAATTAAAGAAAGGGATTAGAAAAGTAATAATGATTTAATTATCAAAAGTTTGATATCAATTCTATCTTGAATAATATGTTCTAAATTTAATTTTTATTATTTAGTTGGAATTTAAGACTTTATTGTTTATAATCCAAATATGAAAAAGAACAATATTGATGAATACTTCCATTGCAGTGAAACCAAAAGATATGATGAATATCATAAATTTAAAGCTGAACAGTATTTTGGAAAAGAATTGAAGGATTCACCTAAAGAATTAAAAGATGTTCCTGAATCTTTTGAAGATAGCGATAAAAAATCAAGTAATAAAGAACAAGAAAATAAATCAGAAATCGATGAACAGGATTTAGCAAAAAGAGTCGAGAATGTCGAAGGAAATAATGTTGCAGTAGAATCTGCTACTCCGGTTGCTTCTACTGTAGCATCAGTTGGAACTGTTGCCGCTACAGCTGTCACAGCTGTTGTTGCTTTGACGGTGATGGATGTTCTATCTTTCAATAAAAACAAAGTTCCTTTTGAAGTGTCTAAGGACACTATCAAAGAAGTGTTGAGCCCAAACAAAATCAATTTGGATTTCGATATAGATAATTATTCAAGTGATACTGGATTTGAGATTTTTATAGAACAATTTGATAAAGATGGGAATTCATTAGGAAAAGATAAAGTAGATTCTAGTTTGAATGATAACAACTCTCATCTGTCATTGGTTTGTGATGCTTATTATGGACTTGCCAGTTATAAATTTAGTGTTCAAAGTCTTGATGGTAATGATATATATTTTCAAAGTGATTCCTTTGATTTTGATTGTGATCAATCATTCTCAGCTTCTTATACTAAAATAACTCCTAATGATTGTCATTTAACATATAATGAGGATGGCTCATTCGATGTTGAAATAGATACTGGTTTTTCTTGTGAATATGAAGATGTCTTCGAATACAAAGTTGATGTTTATTCAACAGATGGCGTCTTGTTAAAAGAATACATCGGAACTGATAGCATCATCGATGTCAAAGGATTGAATGATATTTCTGGATTCTATATTCAATATCAGGATATAGGTCATTTTAAAAACGAAGATAAGATATTCAACAGCTTTATAGCTGAAATGAATACGATAATTCATGCTCCAGTGTTTTTCTTGATGGAAAAGCCAGAATTTGACGGTTTAAATTTTATGGTTCCCTATATGTATGAAACGGCTTATGAAGGTAGAAAAGATAAGGTTACATTTGAGATAGATTCTGATAAAGGAAAGTCCACTTTTGATTATGAGTTGTCTTCCCCTAACGGATATATCACTTTCGATAAACTAGAAGATGATATAGGAAATGTCACCATCACCCCGACTCTTGAATTCTATGATTATCAATCGGATGGCCGAAGCCATAAGCTGAAGATGTCGACTCATTCATATGATTTCAGCTATTCATTCGAAATAACATCCATTGATTGTGACTTCAGCGACGATAGCGTCGATATGATTCCGATTACCATGGAATTTAGTGGTGTAATTCCTAAAGACTATAAAATCAAAATAGATAATGGCGATACGAATATCAAGGATATAAACATAGTATCTGAAACATCATTCTATGCGTTGAATAGGACTGATGGTGGAACATTGAGTGTTAGTATCTTTGATAGGGATGGAAATCTTTATAGAAAGTTAGAAGACATAATAATTCTATCTAAAGGCCGAGCTTTGGATCTCTATCAAAGCCCCGTATATACTGCAGTAAATCCAGGCGATTCATTAGTCACCTATAACGATGATGGAACTATCAACTTATATAGATTGATAAACTTCCCAGACTACCCAGACACTGATTTATCTTATTTCTGCGATGCTTCTATCTATTCGAAATCAGATGTGTCCACTTCGACTATTAACTGTATTACTCAAGATAAAGTTGCTGCTTTATGTGATTTAGAAAAAAAGCCATACTACTTCTTGTATTACAGCTTGATGAAACAAGGCATAGTAACTTATAGAATGGAACAGACTATGCCTTCTGGTGAAATAGATTTCAATGAAATCTTGTCTGCAAAAGGTACTTATGATTCATCTACTGACAAGACTGAGATTGTTATATCTTCTTCGATAGGTGCATATATTGAAAACAAGGTCATCTATCAATCTCAGGAGTATAGCCAAACTGATTATGAGATGGTGCAAGTTGTGAATTTGACAGTGACGGTCGATGGAAATGCTATAGGAAATCAATTGACTTGTAGCTACAGTCAGTATTCCAAAAATTATGATGAAATTGTATCTATTTATTCGATAAAAGGAAATAGATTTATGGATACAACTCTGACTATAGAACAGTCTTAAAAGGAGGAACAAACTATGGAAACAAAAAAGAGAAATAAAAGAAAATGGATTTCTATTATAGGAATCACATTAGGAGTGTTGGTTTTGTTGGCTTTTGTAATCTGTGTCTCACTGGAATTGATGTTGCCAGAGACAAATGCATTTGTAATTTGGGCTAAAGAAAACATTTGGGACATCACAACCTTCCCCAGCATGATGCAAGCTCATTATAAGACATTGATACATTGCATAATCTTGATAGTAGTTGTTTTGATCGTGTCTAGATTGTTGCGATTGATGTTTAAAAAGATTATGCAGAAATCTAATAGAGCAAAGACAGTCATCACTCTATTGGATGGAATCATCAAATATGGTGCAGCCATAATCTTGATATTCTTAGTCTTGGATGCCTTCGGATTCAATTCAAAAGCAATTTGGGAATCAGTCGGAATCATAACTCTTATCGTAGGTTTAGGTGCTCAGTCTTTGATAGCAGATATTATCGCTGGTGTATTCATAATTTTCGAAAATGAATACAATGTCGGTGAAATAGTAACTATTGATGACTTTAGAGGAACTGTCACTGAAATTGGAATCAGAGCTACAAAGATTACTGACTGTGCTGGAAACATAAAGATAATAAATAATTCAGATATAAAGAATGTCGTAAATTTATCGAGAGAGTTGTCTTTGGCAGTAGTGGATTGCGAATTCTCTTATCATGTACCTCTTGAAAAAGTTGAGAAGCTTCTAAAGGATAATCTTCCAAAGTTTAAAGAAAAGATTCCTGCAATTGTCGAAGGCCCATTTTATAAGGGTGTATCTGCTTATGAAGATAGCAACATAGCTGTAAAACTTGTAGCAAAATGTCAGGAAGATGATCGTTATCAAGTCCAAAGGGACTTGATGAGAGAATATCGTCAATTGTTCCTTGAAAATGGATTTGATCTCGACTATGAACAAATCGTCATCAATCAACCTTCCACAAATTCCTATTCTGTCGATGAAGAAACAAAGAAAGAAGCAGAAGATTTTGTTAAGGAGCAAAAAGATGCTTCTCAAGGAATTGAAGAGCAACAAAAAGACTAAAAGATATCTAGTTTGTTTCCTTTAAGTAATTGTTTTGATAAAAAAGGAGGTGATTTACCTCTTTTTTATATGCTCCTATTGCTTAGTTTTGATTGGTATGGGTGGGGTCCCTTATATCATTGATTGATATATTGTTATTTTAAATAACATCATTTTTTAGTCATAATAATTTAGATTAGAAATAAAATGTTTTTGATTCTATAGATTCATATATGTTGTCACTCCACTTCCATTAATTAGGCTATTTGGTGGATGCGTACTTTTAAAGATTTTTCGCATTTATAATGCTTAAAGTTGATTTATTTTATTAAATATGTAGAATAGCTTCGATTGGATTATTTAAATAGTTTCTGATATCTATGAATACTTTATTATTTGCTTTAATTTCACTATTATCAATAAAAACTTTGTTTGTATTGAATAGTACACCTACTCAACTAAATGAGAGTAGTAATACTGATTTAGTAGATGATAGCAATTTTACTAATCTTGTTGTTTTTGCTCGTTTTAATGGTGAAGCGGAGTTTATCGACAATACTTATGATGATGTTAAGACAAAAAATATTGTCGATAATATATATAACAAATCATATTATTCAGTTGGTGAATATTTTAGATGTGTATCTAATGATCATTTAAGGATGAATACTGTTTATCTTTTCGATGATGGTGGATCATTAGAATTGAGCAACACCCGTTCATATTATTGTGAGAAGACATCTACAAATCCTAATGGGTATGAACCTAATCAAAAAGGATCTAGATCATATGATTTATTAACTGATTGGAGCACTAGAATCAATCAAGTACTAAATAAGACCAACCGTATATATGATGTAGATGGTAATCCAATTTATGATACTTCTATTTTGGATAAGGATGGAAATGGTGAAATAGATTGTTTGACTATTATCTATGGTCCGGCATCCAGTGATTCAAGTGCTTCCTATAATAGTTTGCTTTGGAATTACAAGGATTATTATAATGCTGTAGAGTATAGTGTTAATGGATTGGATAAAACTAGCGGTAATTATGTCCAAATGACTGTATCTTTTACTGATGATGGTTTATATACAGATAAGAACGGATATAAGATTGCTTTTACTGCTGTAGCAACTCATGAGACAGGCCATGTATTTGGATTGAAGGATTTATATAGGAGTATAGATATGTCTTCCAAAGTCTATTTTATGTCTGCGATGGCGAAACATATTTCTCCTGTTCCTCAATATATTTCATCTAAAGAAAGAGAAAGCTTAGGCTGGACTGAAGAAGATGAAATTAAAACCATGTACAAGAATGGTGAATATACTATTCATTATGTTAGTGATACATATTCAAATAACGATACTATCTGCTATAAAATCGATTTAGGTAATAATTACAGTGCTTATTTAGAATATAGAAATTTCCAAAATTCTGGTAATAGATTTGACTGTCAAAACAAACCTCTAGTTAAAAAGGATGGCACTAATTATGCTGGATTGAATATAAAGAGTGGATTAGTGTGCTTCTTAGCTCGTAATGATAAAAAATATCCCAGCAATCTCAACACTAGTGGAAATAATTGGGAAATGTTAGTTTTGGGTGAAGAAACAGATACGACAAGAAGCAATGCCGCTTTAACTCCAGAAGATGGTGTAACTTATTTAAATAATAAGATAAAGATAAAAGTAAATAGCATCACTGATGATTCATTAACTTTTGAAATCGATGGAATAGATGAATCTACAGAACCTATTGTAACTGGTGTCTCTATTTCTACTTACAAAGATTCAATGCAAAACGGTGAATCTTATCAGTTTGAAGCAACATTAGATGGATACAACTTAACGGGATTGGAGACAATAGATTGGTCTATTCAAGGAAATACTAGTAGCAATACTAAAATCAGTTCTACTGGTTTATTGGAAGTGGGGTCAGATGAAAATAGTAGCTCTATTATTGTTAAAGCCTCATATGGAGATTCAATATCTGATACTAAAGAAATCATTATTACTTCCCCTCATACATTAGTTCATCATGATAAGATTGAGCCGACTTGCAAAGACACAGGAATGAAAGAATATTGGTACTGTGAAGAATGCAATTAATATTTCCTAGATAATGAACATAAGAATGAAACAACTTTGGATGATTTAATAATTCCAGTCAGCGATGTTCATACTCCAAAGACAATTCCTGGTGTCGATTCGACTTGTTCTAAGGAAGGATACACGGATGAAATTATTTGTTTAGTTTGTGGTAAGGTTCTAACACCATCGGAAACAATGGCTAAGAAGCCACACATCATTAAAATAATTGAAGGTGTAAAGCCTACATGTGAAGAAGATGGATTTAGTGATGGTAAGATTTGTTCAGTTTGTGGAGAAGTGATAGAAGAACAAAAGATTCTACCTAAAACAGGTCATACACCTAGCGATTGGATTATCGATAAAAATCCTACCAATACTGAATTTGGATCAAAGCATAAAGAATGCACTATATGTCATAAAGTATTAGTAGAAGAAAGTATCGATAAATTAAAAGACGATAATAGTGACAATAATAACAACAATAACAACAATAACAACAATAACAACAACAAGGATAATAATCAGAGCAATGATGATAACAAAGATGATAAAAAAGAAATTAATATTCCTTTGACAATCACTGCCTATTCGATTACTTATGGTGTTCCTTTATTGTTTTTGATTACAGGAATAATAGTTGTAGTAGTTGGTGGTTTAAAAAATAAGAAATAGTATTTGTTTTTTTTATCCTTAGGATTGTTAATTGGCATTTTCCATTACATAAGCTTTACATTCTGCTTAAAGAAATAAAAGATGGCTATTTGAGATTTCACTCTTTTTATTTTTCAAATAAAAGTGTGGATTTATGATTTCTTAAATTATATGATAATTTTTATCTTTATAGTCGGGATAAATAATTATCAATATTCATTATAGTTAATCAATATCACTTCTTCTTGTGTTTGTCTTGTCGCACATATCATACAATTTCTTTCTTAATTCGCTCATTTGTAGTACCCTCATAATGGCATTTATATACATCGCTCTAAAAGGTTGATTTATCAAAACTTAAGTAAAGAAAAAGAGTGGCCGTTAAGCCACTCTGTGTTATATAACAATAGCTATACATAAACTTTGATAAAAGAATTTACTTTGCCTTAAGTTCCTTTAAATATTCATATCTAGGAATCTTATATTTATTGCCTCTCAATTCGATAGTTGCATAATTTGTTAAAACCTGTAAAACTTTTGGCTTTAATTCATCGCATAGGTATTGCTCCTCTTCTTCATCTGCGGGAAGAATATCTTCAACTGGTGTCTTTTTGAAATAGAACGGGTAATATTCATGTGCATCAAGATAAGCCAATACATAATATTTATCATTTTTTGATATTATGAAACATACATCTGGCGGGCCCATGTTATCCCATTTTTCTTCAATTTCTTTTATTTCTTTTTTATCGTAGCAAAACATATTAATTCTACGGGTTTACAGGATATGTTGTGTAATTACCATCCGTGTTTATATACAAAAGCCCAAAAAACGAATGCGCTCACTTATATGGTCTTTCTTCTATCCTCTCAACTTTGTCTCCTTTCCTTTCTCCTAAATGATAATGATTCCATCCATAAACATCACCTTGATCTATCGTTTTATCATAGATCAGCAAATCATAATGACCATTGATTCTATTATAGAACTTTGTCACATCAATTGGATCGTTTCATGTTGACGAATTTGAAAACTATCTCATCTTGCTTCTTAGTAATTTATAGTTAGTTTTGATTGCTTGATATGGTGGTTTATTTGTTCTTGATTCTCAAAGCTGCATATTTTATCATGCAATATTTGATCAGACTATTGAGGAAATAGAGGATTGTTGCCAGGAATGAGAAACTGATGACATAGATGATATAGTTTGCGAACCAACCGAATTTCAGCCATATTTGAGAATAGACAGGCATATTGGAAACGAAGAAGGGAGAAATGTAGAAACAGGAAGCGACATCTGGATCGAATAACGGAGTGTTATTGACATCTTTGAACGGTTTTCCGTCTGTCGGTTTGTAGTTGATGCCTCCTGTGTAATGCAGTGTTACATTGATTAGTTGAGCGATGACGGTAAGACCGATGAATATTGCGACAGCGCCAAGAAAGTATTTATAATCTTTTTTGATGTTTTTTCCGATTTCTGCGTGGACGACAGATAGGATGGAGACCTGAAGAATCAGAACGTGCCAGAGGAAGGAACGAATCACATCGGAGATATTGCTCCATCTGCATAGCTGTCCTTGTCCGAACAATAACGGGAAGATGCCGGCAATCATGCAGTAGATGCCTAGGTAATAGAATATCGGCATTCTGATCTTTTCGTTTTTGATAAAGGGAAGAATCAGGCATAGGTAGATCGGTATGCTGCAGAACTGGAAGGGAATGCTGGAGAAGTCATAGAACCCGAAGAAGAAGTAACGATTGATTTCATGATATATTTCCAGTCCTAGGAAGAGCAATCCATATATTAGGATAATGCCATTCAATAGTTTTTTGTTTTTTGTTTTGTTGATATATTTTGCGAGAAAAGCAATGGCTATCAAAGTCATTAAACCGACTAAAACACATAATATCGGAACAAGACTCCAAGGCTGGCAGGCAGGTCGCTCTTGTTCGAAATCGTTTAAAAAATTAATCATAATTTTACTAAATATATATTTTATCATATAGACCTTTGCATTGCTATACAACATGTGATACCGATGATGTTTTACAATTCAAGATAGCTTTAGAGTGGCTGATGAATGAAGTGCGTGCGCCTCATTCATCAATGACTAACCCATTCATCAGTTCAACATTATTTGTCCATTTTTCTTTGTATTTTTCAACAAACTCTTTAACCAATTCAGAATTTGCTTTCGAATAATCTCGTAAGCTCCAAACGATTGCCTTATTTATAAAAAATTCATTACTACCAAAATTATTAACTAATATTGCTTCCAATAATTTTGTATTAGTTTTCTCTTTTCTACATAATTGATGGTCTATTGCTATTCTTCTTATCCAGAAATCTTCATCTTTTGACCATTCTAACATTAGATCATTTAATCTTTTGTCTTTAAATGCAAACTTATTTTGATAAGTATTAAAAGGTGATAAAAATATTCTATATGTAGAAATTTATTTTCCCCATTCAGCCATAGCATAACCACGTGGATATAATCTAGTACCACGAAACTCTATAGATCCTTCTTTATATTGCCCATTATAACCATCTTTTCTTAAACTAAATAAATATTCTTTATTTACTTCTCCTCCAGTTGCCCATAAGTAATAAGAATTATCATCTAGTGCAAGGTAATTCTGTAACCCATTATTATTGTAGAAACTATTTAATTTAAAAATCCCAACATCAGATTTAACTGTCATTTTTAAGTCTTTATAAGAAGTATTGTTATACGTCCAATTGTAAGTAAAAGCACAAATAAGTTCCCATTTATCATTTATTTTAATATCAAAATTATTAATAGATGTTTTCTTTTTATAGCAAAATTCATATGTATTATCTTTATTCATTGTTAATCTTATTATGTCATTTGCATTATCTTTTGCTGCGCTAAACCGATAATCATTAAGCATATATTCCTTCACTTTATTTGAAGGAGAACAACCAAAAAGGAATAAAGAAATTATTAATCCTGAACTTAAAAAATCTATTTTTCTCATACTTTAGTTTAATAATAAATTTATAACGGGTCAATGATTAAAAATAGCTCTTTAATTTACAAATTGTTCAATACAAGTTGTATTGATAGAGT
>X240_Southern_White_cheeked_Gibbon__coassemble_111_pt1 | contig 21517 bp, 18 predicted proteins | sample X240_Southern_White_cheeked_Gibbon__metabat2_high_PE_003 | metagenome-assembled genome bin X240_Southern_White_cheeked_Gibbon
CATTGGAATTTGCTCTTATATAAAGCGCTGTCTCTCTAGAGAATCCTATCCTCTGAAGGAAGATTATCATTCGCCTACTGCAAGAACAATCCTATCAACCTCTCCGATGAGGGTGGAAACTGGCCTTCCTGGGCTACTAAGCTTTGTATCGGATTAGCGATTATTGCCATATGCGCTATTGCGGTTGTGGCTACTGGTGGATTTGGAGCTTCTTGTATCGCTACTTCCATGTTGGTTGGAGCCGTCAAGGGCGCTGTAATCGGTGCCGTGACCGGTGCCGTTACCGGAGCTATTCAAGGTGCCATTACTGAAGGTATCAAGACAGGATCTTGGGAAGGTGCCTTAAAAGGTGCTTTGTCCGGAGCCATCGATGGAGCAGCCGACGGATTCATGTTCGGAGCCATCGGAGGTGCAATCTCTGGAGCCCTCAACCCGTCCTACTGCTTCATCGCTGGAACGATGGTAATGACTGCTGTCGGCATGAAGAGAATCGAAGAGATTAAGAAGGGAGATACTGTTCTATCCTACGATGACAATGCTGGTCGATACGAAGAGATGCCTGTCACCGATACCTATATCAATGAAACTGAAGAATTGATAGAAATTAAAGTAGGGGACGAGACTATCACTTGCACTCCAGGCCACAGCTTCTTGACTACTAAGGGTTGGAAGAAGGCAGGCGATTTGACAGATAAAGATATTCTCAAGACTTTAGGCGATGATCAAAAGATTACTGAAGTTATTAAGAAAGAACTAAATTCTAAGATTAAAGTTTATAACTTCAATGTCATGAGCTGTCATACGTATGCGGTTGGAAAGATTGGAGTGATTGTTCACAATAAATGTTCCGGTTCCTACGAGCTTGATTTCGATAATGGAAAAAAATATATTGGAAAAGGTACTGAGAGACGCATGAGGGTATCAATTAATAGAATTGAAAAACAATATGGTGTAAAATGTATACGCTCCGATTGGACGCCCGCTAAAACATCTAGAGATGGGTTCCTTCAAGAATATCAAAGAATGAGGAATGCTAAATTCAATCCATCAAAAAATGGTTTGAGATGTAAAATTTCTGCCGATATGGAGTTTTATAACATTATTAATAGCCCTGGTCTAAAAATATGGTTAGGATTGAAGTGATGAGAGGAAGACAAATATGGATAAAGAAAACGATAGATATACATTTATGAAACCGGAAATTGCGTGTAGTGAAACTGGATTTAAAGGACGAAGTGATCTTATTTTGTATTACGATATGTTAAATCGAATGAAGAATTATTTTGAACTAAATACTATTATTAAAAAATTTCATATAAAATGTATTATAATTCAACGTGGCTTCGATGATAAGTGGAATATAGAAAAGAAAAGCAAATTTTTTAACGAAGTAGATTTGCATAATATTACTGAATTCTTTGCCTCTGAAGTTAATTATGAACAGATAATTGATCTTTGTCCAAATATCACTACTATAGAATTAGATTTAAGGGGGAAAAAATTGTCGATGTTTCAAAAGCTAAGAAATTGAAATACTTTTCCATTCATGGATTTAATGGATTCAATGTTAAAGGTATAAAAAATGAATCGAGTATTTCTTTTTGGGGGAAACCTGGACAAAAATTTGAATTTCCAAATTCCCTACCTAAACGATTAAATTCATTAGGCTTCTTATATTACAAAAGTATAGATTTAGATTCTTTAAATCTTGAATACTTAGAAAGCTTCGATTCATCTTATGGGGGGAAGTCTATAATTGTCGATGCCAACAATGCATTTGTCCCTTATTTAAAATCTATTGATATTATACGTGGTAATTGTTCGTTTTTTACGCCTTCTTTTATCAATAGAGCTAAGGCATTAAAAGTTCTTATGATTGAAAATTGCACACCTATATTTTCACTAAAAGGAATTTGTTATCTTAATCATGTATCTATAACAGGTACTGATATTTTAGACAAAGATTTAACACCTCTTAAAACTTGTAAATATGTGAATGTTACAGACAAAAAAGGATTTAATATGAGAAACAAAGATCTTCCTAAAAACACCCAATAGTAATAATCGTTAAAAGCCGTTACAAATGTTGTTTACCCTAATCGTAGACATGACTAGGAAAAGTGTTACCCGTGAAAATGACAGATCCTAGATGGCCGGGACAAAGCGGATGGAAGAAGATACAACAGACTTTTCCTGCAACCATTAATGGTAAGAACACACACATTTCAATTCATTACGTTATGAATGACGTGCTAAAATTTGTAGATGATTTCAAAGTAAAATAAGGAGATTCGATAAAATGGTTAAAAAACTTCAATTAACTTATGGAATAGATAATTATTTGGAACTTAGTGTTGACACCGAAGAATCATGTGAATTACGTATAGAATACAACATCAATGACTTCCGTGGCAAAGGTGATATTTGTTTTGCGAGTATCGAGAAAGATTATGTATTAAGGGATATTGATGATTACAAAAAGAGAAAAAGAGGATATGTACAAATAGATAGTGAAGACTCAGCAGAGTATTATTTAAGAATTTCTGATGTGTTTGGAAACCCAAACAAAGTTCTTCTAGAAGGCGAATTTGGTAATTATGTCGATGCCTCAATTAAATTCAAAGTCGAAATTACGCCTAAACAGCTAGATGAATTTAAAGAATTAATCGAAGCAATGGTTATCTGATGAGTTATTATGCACAAGAACCAGCACCATTAGTGCAAAGAAATTTTATCTCTAATTAGCATCAAAATGCGTCTTCTGTTCATTCGGCGAATAACCTTATGAATGGTTGACGCATTTTTAGTAATTATTTATCCTAAACTTTTTTAAAGAAATGGCACTTCTATAAAAAATACGGCTATTTTCCCATCCCAAGTACCCTATGGTCAGGACCCTTGCCAAGATTTGTCTAATGTTGGGAGATTTCATAGAGTCCAGAGAGGTATTGATCGTGATGCCAATTCTAGAAGTGGCTTGCTATGGGAAGTTGAAAGAGTTCTAAAGGAAAGAAAAGCTTTAAGCATGGATATGCCTAAATTCCTTATTTTGGAAAATGTCACGTCTTTATTGGCCAAACGTCATAGGCATAACTTTGAGGATTGGAAGGAGCAGTTAAGGAAGTTAGGCTATTACAATAAAGTCTATAAGTTAAATTCACTTAATCTTGGTGTTCCACAGCATCGTCAAAGATTGCTAATGCTTAGTATTTTCACCAATAACAATTCAGAGCTAGAAAATAAGATTGAAGATTATTTAAATAAGAATGATTTAGAACAAGTAAGGATAAAAATAACACCTCTTTCTTCTATTCTAAAACTAGATTATTCAAATTCTAAATATTTTAATGAGGCAAAATTATCTCAGCCAAATCCAGCGCCATCTCGTAACACTATTTGGGATAATAATTTAAAAATTATCGATGAAAATGGAAATATAGCAGATCATTCAGTTACAATAACAACTAAGCAAGATCGCCATCCTAACTCAGGTAATTTATACTTTGACTATCCTAAGAATAAGCTTTCAAAGTATAGATTCTTGACCCCAAGAGAATGCTTCTTGCTGATGGGATTCGATGAAAACGATTATGAAAAAATAATCAAAAATAATTTAGCTTCAAGAAAGGGATCTTTATTCTTTTCGAGAGACAAAATGTATAAACTTGCCGGAAATAGCATAGTCGTAAATGTCTTAGAACAAATCTTCGATACAATTGTATCTCTTGACAAATTGTTTTTCTCCAATAAGAAATAGTTTCGCACCCTTGCACAAGAAGTGATCACTAAAGAAAGAACCAAAGAAATATATCTCACAGGTTATCTCTTTGTAGATAATTTAGTATTACTAGTTAAGTTATCTTTATTAGTTACTTTAAGGCTTAAGAATATTTCACAGTAAAGACTTAGTTATTTCTGCTAAGTAATATTTCTTGATTATTTCCTTTAAGTTTAATGACTAAGACTAAGTATTACTACTCTTGTAATTATCTAGGCTATTAATACTAAATAATATATTAAAACACTGCCTTAGACTGTTAATAGTAGTTTAAGAGTAATAAAAAGGGATTGTTAGGGGAAGAAGAAAGATTATTAATAGCGACTAAAAGCCTTTAATCACGAGAGCTCTTTTCTTTATATTAAGTGAATTCTTCCACTTGTTTATTTCATCTAAAATCTTTCTTTTAAACATTTTAATGCTCCTCAAAATAAAGACCTGCACCTTTTTATAGGGAGTTTTAAGTATATCCTGCACCTTTTTATAGCGAGTTTGGCTTTCAAGCTCTTTTTCAAGCAAATTCTATGCACCAGAAATAATAATTTTTAAATCTTTTTCTTCATTTTGAATTATATTATCAATAGGAGGTAATAATAATGTGTACAGCAGCAACATTAAAAACAAAAGACTTCTATTTCGGTAGAAATCTAGATTATGATTTTTCCTATGGTGAACAAGTAGTTATTCTCCCTCGTAACTATCCTCTTTCTTTTAGACATGAAGGAAATGCAAGAAATAACTATGCAATTATAGGAATGGCATGTGTTATAGAAGATTATCCTTTATTCTATGATGGAATGAATGAAAAAGGTTTAGCTATAGCTGGACTAAACTTTGTCGGAAACGCTGTTTATAGCAAAGCGACTAGTGGTAAAACAAATATAGCTCAGTTTGAATTCATTCCATACATTTTAAGAAATTATTCGTCGGTAAAAGAAGTGAGAAAAGCTTTAAAGAATCTAGTCATAACAGACACCCCATTTAATGAACACTTTCCACCATCCCAACTACATTATATTATTGGAGATAAAGATGAAACTATAGTAGTTGAACCTATGAAGGATGGAATTAAAGTCTATGACAATCCTGTTGGAGTTTTAACAAATAATCCACCCTTTGATAAGCAATTATTCAATTTAAACAACTACATGTCTCTATCTGAGAAAGATCCCAAAAACACTGCTTTCTCCAATATAAATCTTGAAACTTATAGTAGAGGAATGGGAGCTATAGGTCTTCCTGGAGACTTATCATCTATGTCTAGATTTGTTAAAGTTGCTTTTACAAGAAATCACTCTATTTGCAAGGAAGATGAGGAATCATCAGTAACTCAATTCTTCCATATTTTACATAGTGTAGAGCAACAAAAAGGGTGTTGCGAAGTTAAACCAAATGAATACGAGATAACTATATATTCTTCTTGTATGAATACTCAAAAAGGAATTTACTACTACACTACATATGATAATAATCAAATAAACTCAATAAATATGAATAAAGTGGATCTTAATGGCTCATCGCTTTATAAATATCCATTAGCTAGCAAACAAAATATAAATGAGCAGAACTAATGTTGCTAGAATGGGAAATAATTGACACATTATTATTTCTTTGATATGCTAACATTAGGAGGATGGGGATATTAATATGGCTAACAAAAGAAAAGATGAAAATGCCGATGAGGGAGAGATTAAAGCCAAAAAGAAAGCTTCGCTTTTATTGATACTAAAAATTCTAGACAAGTACTCTAACGAGCCTAGCAAGGATGATAAAAATAGTGATTGTTACTTAACACAAGCCCAAATAATAGATATTCTTGAAAATGAATACGGAGTAAAACTAGATAGAAAGAGTGTTTCTAATTCTATACTCTTATTACAAAGATTATCAAACAAATATCCTGAAGACTTTAATTATGAGATCAGCCAACCCGACAATAGAATAGGATACGCTTTAACTAAAAGAACTTTTGAATTAGAAGAAGCACGTCTTTTAGATGATTCTATTTATTCATCTAAACTCATCAACAGACCTGAAGCTTCTGAATTGATTAAAAAGATCAATAGTACTTTTAGTGTTAACCAACAGAAATTATTACCATCATTATCTATCCACCACGAAGAAAAAGGAAAAAGCGATAAAAATCAATTCTTAAAAGAAACTCTCTTAAATGTTCAAATCATTACAGAAGCTATCAATCAAAAGAAAAGAGTAATATTTAACTATATAGGATTCGATAACAGCGGTAATAAGATACTGAGAAGAGCTACCAAAGATCCAAGCAAATATAGGAAATATGCTGTATCTCCTTATTATTTGGTAAATAATAATGGTAGATACTACCTTCTTTGCAATTATAAAAGATTCAAAACAGCTGATGAAAGCAAATATGTCAGCGCCTTTAGAATCGACTATATGAAAAATGTCTCAATTCTAGAAAATGATGAAGATGGAAGATATAGAACAATTGATGAAGTCAATGCAATTAAAGATGAAAACGATGTTAAATTCGATATTAATAACTATTTAGCTACTCATATGTACATATTTGGAGACGATACTGAATTAATTAATGCCAAATTCAAATCAACCAATCCAAAAAGATCCAAAGTCGATGTAGTAAAAGATTGGTTCGGCGATAAGGCTATGATTTATGAAAAGGATGGGAATTGTTACTTTGATGTAAAGATAGATAAAGATTCTTTAATATACTGGTCTATGCAATATGGAGAAGATTTCATACCAGTTGCACCATCTTATTTTGTAGAAGAAGTAAAGGAAGCATTGCAAAAAAGAATGGATTTGCTAAATAAACCCAGTAGCAATTCATAAATGAGTAAAAATGTGTACTTACTCACATATAGGCATTGAGTAAAATAAAGTACGGATAGGGTTAAGCCATGCCTAGCGAGCCTTATCCTTTTTCATGTATAAGAAAAACGAGGACTTGATATATGTCTAGACAAGAAACAGTTACATTGACCAACATGGTCATGATCGAAGATGAGAATGGAAAAATATTAGTAGAGGACAAAGTCGATCCACATTGGAAAGGAATTTCCTTTCCAGGTGGTCATTTGCTCCACAATGAATCCATCGTCCATTCAGCAATCAGAGAAGTAAAAGAAGAAACAGGATTAGACATAAAAGATTTAAAGCTTGTTGGTGTAAACAACAATGTGAGTCCGAATTTCAATAGATATTTAGTTTTCTTATTTAAGACCAAGACCTTTTCTGGTGAATTGAAATCATCAGAAGAAGGGAAAGTCTTTTGGGTTGAAAAGAAAAATCTAAAATATTATAAACTGACTCCTGAATTCAGTGATTTGATAGAGATATTCTACAATGATTCTATAAATGAGAATTATGCTGTATGGGATGACAAAGGTGAAGTCAAAGATCATCTCTTATAAATAATTGGTTTAACACAAAGTAATACTACATTTTTAGTAAATATAGATTTATAATCTCTCTTTGTAGTGGAGGTTATCTATATGTCAGCTGCAGAAATTGTCTTATTCATCGTTTCAATATTCCTTATCATCATTTGCTTAATGCAATCAGGAAAATCCGAAGGTGCCTCCTCAGCTATTACTGGTGGTAACACCATGAACATCTTTTCTAGAACCAAGGAAAGAGGTGTTGATAAAATATTGTCTATTATCACTTTTGCTACCGGAATCGTCTTCTTCTTTGTCACATTGTTGACAATGCTCGGATACTAATCATTTGCTAGCACTAAAAAGACCAGCCTATCGGCTGGTTTTTTGATTTATTTTCCTTTGCTCCTAGACAACTCTAATATATCATTTCTAATTTTTTATGATTAAAGTTTATCCTTTCTATTTACATCATCATTTTTAGACCATGTTTCACCGTGATAACGAGCATGTAGTTTATCCAAATTAAATTGAGCAACTTCCTCTAAAGTAATGCCTAAAGCAGATGCAGTTTCTGCTAAGTACCAAAGCACATCACCTAATTCATCTTTTAAATGCTCTTTATCGAGATCATGTTTTTGATATTTATACTTCTTAACTATATCACAGCATTCACCACATTCACCAGCCAATCCCAAAACACCATTAGTAAGCATATCCTTCTTACCATCTTCAGATATTAAGTTATATGCATGTTTTTGATATTCATTAAACGACAACTTTTCCTTCTTTTCTTCACTCATAATATAATGCTCCTCAATGCTATTTATTTTATCTTATATAAATAGTAAGGAATAAGGTTATTGATTGAATTTAATAATATCTATAGGTCTTTTCTTAGTTAAAAGAATAATAGGAATCAATGTAAATATAAAAGAAAACAATAATCCCAGCAAAATAGGAACGATAAATTCCAAAACACCAAGTGTAATTATGACCAATGCCAAATGATAATAATTCGATACAATTAAATTCGATAAATACCCATATTCAAAATTAAATTCAATATTTACATCTCCTTTATTAAAAAAAGAAATTGGAATATTCTTTACTCGATCATAATCGTTAAGCCTTGATAGTCTCAAATAAAACACTATCTCTTCCTTTTATTCCAACCATCGAAAGAAACACTAACGCTAAAGCTAATAATCTTTTCATATCAAAAACATTTCTATGCTTTAAATTTACATTAGTTATCTAATTTGTTTGGTAGTCAATATTAAAGCTATTGTTTACTATTTATACTTTTTTCGTTCAATTATCGTGTTTTATAACCTTTAAGTCTTCCTTATTCTTAGCTAAATTTTGAAAAACATATGTCAATTTTAAGATTTTATTTGATTGTATGTGCTTACTTGGTGTATCATAAAGTTTAGCTAGAAAGGAATAGTATCTATGAAAAGTTCTAAAAAAGTTTCAATATTATCGCTGTTAGTCATTCTAAGTTCTTTAGCTTCATGCAATGGTCATTTGCCTGGCAGTACTGCATCTCCAGCAACACCAAATTCAACCATCTCTCCAACAACACCAAAACCCACACCCAGTTCTACTGTAACAAAAGAAGAATTCAACATCACGACTGATGTTGATGATGGAGCCACAATCTCCGGTCTTCCAAAAAAAGCAAGTGAAGGCGATGAAGTCGAATTCCAAGTCGAATTGAAAGAAGAAAAAGAGATTTCTTATGTCACTATAGATGGAGAAAATATAATAACACCAGAGAATGGTGTCTATAAATTCGTAATGCCAGCTCATGCTGTAACCGTAAAAGCTGTAACTCAAGATATGAGATATGCAGTAAATGTGGAACAAATTGCTGGAGCTACAATTGCAGTATCTTCCACCTTGGCAAAGAAAGGTGAGACTATAAAAGTTAGAGTAGCAATCACCGATTCAACCAAAGAATCACCCATGGTAAAAGCTGGTGATATCGATGTCCCAATGGCTTTAGTAGAAAATGAAACTAAAACATTTGAAGGATCATTCGTTGAACCCGGAAGTGATGTATCTTTATTAGTGACACTATCGGATGCACCTGCAGAATATACAATTCTTGATAAAGCTGGTGATGGTGCAATTGTAGTAAATGCACCTAAAACAGCTAAAGCTGGAGATAAAGTTACTTTTTCAATGGCTTTAGACTCTGGATTTGAATTTGCTGGTGAAGTTAAAGTTACCGCCGGTGATAATGAAGTTGAAGTCATGACAAATGATGATGGAACTTACTCATTTGTAATGCCTGCTTCAAGCGTAACCATCAGCCAAGAAACAGCAGTATCAATATATAAGATCAATGCTACCATCGGTGAGCATTTGGAAGTCGATGTTCCTGATTATGCAGCATATAAATCTAAAGTGGAATTTGTTGTTCCTTCCACCAATGAATATGAAGTTAATAAAGTAACACTAGATAATGTTGAATTGATTGCAGATGAAGAAGGAAAGTATTCATTCACCATGAAAGATAGAGCAGTAAGTCTAGTCGTAACTGAAAAAGAGAGATTTGCTCCTATCATATTGAACAACTCTAAACATTTGATGATGACTGCCTATACACACGATGAAAAAGCTAACACATATACTCCTGTGACCCAGGTTAGATGGGGTGAAAAGTTATATATCAAAGTCACACCCAAGGCTGGAGTAAATGAAGGCGATTACGGCATCGACAAGTTAGAAGTAAAACTTGGTGAGAATGACATCCGTGCTTTATACACCAATTCAGATGGATATTACTACAATTCTTCCGCAGTAGTAAGCGATATGACATATGGATTACAATTCACCTTAACTGAAGTCGAACCTATATTTGATGCGAACCATGTAATAGTTGGATCACATGCAGGTGCTTATATCAATTATTCATATTCATCAGGAGTTTCATTAACTAAGACAAAATCTAATTTAGTTGCTGATAGATTTGGAAATATTTCTTTCCCATCATCTAGTTATTCTGCAACTACTACTAAGATTACCTCAGTAGATGACACTACAAAAACATTTAAGATGGAAAGTACAGATTATGAAGGGGGATGGACCGACAATGGACTTATATATATCTTATCCACTTCAACATATAACAACCTCACATATGATCTTGTATTCTTGCAAGGCTCTACCTCAAGCAATCTTGAAACTGAGTATTTAGCAGATTCAAAAGATAGCACACCCACAAAATATATAGCCAGACTTAAAAATGATACTAAAGACATTTATGTATATGCTGAAAAAACAGGTAGTAAAAAAGCGACTATATCTGAGATTACTTCTATCCAAGTTGCAAATGGATTGACCAGCTTTACTGATGAAGGTGCAATCTTTAAAGCTACAATAAATGGTGAAGATAAATACTTTATTAATAGAAATGGCCTATTAACTGATTATTCAACAACAAATCCTTTGACCCTAACTGGATCTTTAGGAACAATAACTACCGATGGCATTTGCAATGCAACCGTGGCAAAAGACGGCAATACTATAGATACAACCTATTCAATGGATGGAGAATCTTTAACAATAATTATTGACGGAAAGAAGCATACTTTGAAAGTCGATACAGCCACTAACACATATCAAGAATTAAAATTCTCTGCTGGTTTATATATCGGTGGAAAAGTTTCTTCCTCGCATTCTTACTATAAGATGGAATTAACTACTGATTTTAAAGGAAAATGGGAATCTAAAAGTAGCTCAGCAATTATATTCAACGATGATCAAACATTTACTTTTAATTCATATAAAGTTTTGCTATCAGATAATAAAGACTTAGCATTGGTAAGAGAAAGTAGTAACACATACTTATTATCAAAGGATATAACAACATATAGTGCCAGCAGCGTAGGTATGGAAATAGTCGGTCTAACTAACGGAACTCTAAAGACAGGTGAAAAGTTTGTTGCTGATATATACGACGTTAATACTAGCTCAAGTTCTCTTGTTAAAAAAGCTGTATACTTCGATGGAATCAATTATGTATTTGGAAGTATCAAGAACAACACAACCATCGATACTAAAGGAACATCGTTTATATTTGTCACTGAAGACAACCATGAAATCAGTATGAAAAATAACAATGGTGCATTAGAAATAGCTATAGATGTATCTGGAACTTATACTGATACAGACACTGAAAATAATCATGGCGAACTAATTTTATCAAACGATGGTACTGGAACTTTAAACAATGTAGCTATAACTTATGAAGTGAGTTCCAAAGATGAAATCACCATCAAAGAAGGCAATACGACATACACGATTTCATTAGCAAATAGCACATACACAATTACAAACACTAAAGTATCAGTCCTTCCAGCTTTTGCAGGTCAAACATTCAAAGGCAAAATTGACTATATCGATGAATACGACGATGCTTATTCAGAGACTTATGATGCTTATATAAAGTTCTCTTCTTCAGAAAAAACTTTATCATTCTCAGCCGGTGATGGAGCTTCAGCTTCAAATGTTGAAGGTGGTGAATTTTTAAAAAACAAAAATGTGGAATATACTTATGATGAAACCTCCGAGGAAATCACCGTAGCTTTAAATGGTCATACTGTGGTCTTTGTTTATGATTCAACCAAAAATACTTTAACTCCAAAATCACAAGTGACATTTGAATCCTTCTACATTAGAACATACAATGATTATGCTTTTACTAAAGTAGCTTAATCCGATATCAAAAATAAAAAGGCTTGGATTTTATAATTTTCAAGTCTTTTTATTTTCTGTATTTACTAAATCTTAATTAAACAGTTTCTACAGGCTTATTTATGGCTGTAGAGAAAGCCTCTACTTGACCGAACATGAAGAAAACAACTTTAAGATAGCTCCTAAGAATGTAGATGGAAAATTAATAACTATAAAGCCAGACAAGATAAATCATAGCTATGGCCTTAAATCCATAAATATGATTGCCAATAAATATAACGGTTCCGTATCTATACATCGAAGACAACATTTCTATTTTAAATGTGACTTTGAAAGAAAAATCTAGTGAATAAAGCTAGCAAATCCAATAATTTAACTTTTTATATTGTATGTTAAATGAATATATATAAGTGTTAAATCTCTCTTAAATAACCCTAATTTTTAAACATTGCAATTGACCTTTTTTAGTTTATACTTAAAAGGCATGTGTTTTAAAGCGCATACACAAATCATATTATTAAGACTTATACCCAGGATTATAAAAATGATAAAAATTGCAATAATAGATGATGAGAAAGAAATGTCTTCCATTCTATCCAATTATGTAAATAAATACACTAAAGAAAAGAATATAGATATTAATATGGATATATTCCAATCTTCTACTGATTTTCTAACCAACTATAGTGGATACGACATCATATTCATGGATATCAAAATTAAAAATGATATCGATGGAATGGAAACTGCTAGAAGACTTAGATTAAAAGATTCATCAACAACACTGATTTTCGTAACATCTTATGAGCAATTTGCAGTCAAAGGATATGAAGTCATGGCTTTTGACTTCATCATAAAACCTATTATATATGAGGATTTCTCTTTGAGATTCACCAGAGCTTTAAAACATATAAATAAAGATATAAACAACAATACAGTAGAAATAAAATTCGGAAATAATATAAAGATCATTTCTATAAATGATATCTACTATATCGAAGCTATAAGTCATAGCTTGTTATTCCATACTACCAATGGAGATTACAAAGGAAGTGGATCCTTAAAAGAATATGAATCTAAACTAGAAAGAAATAATTTCTATAGATGCAATAACTGTTATTTAGTAAATCTTAGGTACGTAAAGAATGTAGAAGGATTAGATATATATGTAAATACGACCAAACTAAATATCTCACGTCCTAGAAAGAAAGGATTTCTTTCTGCATTGAATAGATTCTTAGGCAAATAATTATGATAGAAATGACTCAATTACAGTTCTATAAATCATTTCAATTCATGATAGAACTGATGGTAGGTGAATCTTTGTTTCTAATTTCGATGAAGAGAAGGAAATATTTTATTATTAGGTTAGTTGTTGGATTGTGTGCAATATTTACCATTTCTTATTTCTTTCCAATAGCATCCGATAATTTCCTATATAGATCATTTATGTTTATATTCTTATTCGCCACAACAATAGCTTTATCGAAGTTTCTATTCAAAGAAAGCTTATTGAAATTATCTTTTTGTTGTGTAGCTGGATACACAATTCAACATTTAGCTTATCAAATGAATAACATCGCCGTCTTAGCTATGACTAAAGGTAAATCAACTATATCTGGAATGTATGGTCAAAGCTTTATGCCTACTTTTTCAAATCCATTCTTTACTGTCGTATATTTCTTTTTCTTCGTATATATCTATTTTTTTGGATTCTATATATTTGGAAGAAAACTATTGAATCAGAAATTCCAAATGCCTCCTTTATTTGGATTTATACTTACATCGACTCTATTATTAGTCGATGTAGTTTTAAATGCTGCAGCAGTTTATATAATACAAACTTATCAAGGATTAATTCTAACCGGTGTATATAACATCGTTTGCTGTATTTTAGGATTGTTCCTGCAATTTGAAGTCTTATTGAGATGGGATTTATTTTCACAATTAAGAATGAGCAAACTGATAAGAAGATATGAAAAAGATAAATATGAAGCAGTCAAAGAAGCTATGGATATAGTCAATATAAAATGTCATGACTTAAAACATGAAATTAATAGACTGAAAGAAACATCTACAATTCCACCTGATTTAGCAGATGAAATGATTGATTCGTTATCTAGCAAATTATCTATAGCTTCGACTGGAAATTCAGCATTAGATGTAGTTTTAAATGAAACAAATAAAATTTGTCTGAAAAATAAAATCAGAGCTAGTTATATGGCTGATGGAAGTCTCATCTCTTTTATAGACGAAGAGGATATATATAGTTTATTCAGTAACTTATTAGATAACGCTATTGAAGCTGTATCTAAATGTCCAATAGAGAAAAGAACTATGGGAATCAGAATAGAAAATAAACTAGATCAATATGTGTCTATCACTGTATATAACTATTGCATAGATTCAGAATTTGTATTTTCTAATGGATTACCAAAAACGACTAAGAAGCATGAAGATATTCATGGCTTTGGACTCAAATCAGTTAAACGCATTTGTGAAAAATACGACGGTACTCTAGACATTTGTCCTGAGAATAATTTTTTCAATGTGAATATTCTTTTTAAAAATACTCAACCTAACAGCAAAAAATAATAATCGACAAAGAACTAGCAAAATGCCCATTTCTTTAACCATCAAATGACAATCTAGGTTTAGCAAACGACAAATTAAGGGCTCTAAAGTTGCTAAGAAAGCGCTTTGAAATCACAATACAGGAAATAATTTCCTTCTTTCTAAGACATTGGATCCTATCTAGAAAGCTGAAAGTTATTAATCAAAACACAAGGAGCTTAAAATGAAAAGCAAGAAAATTTGTTCGTTGTTGATGATTATGGGATTAGTCATGTCCAGTGGAGTTTTATTGGCTAGTTGTGGAACCAACAATGATTCAACTCAAAATTCAACCCAGAGTGAAGTCAAAGTTAGTAAGTTGAATCTCGACACTTCTAAAGAAACAGAATTTGATTTCAATGAAGCTTTCTCTTATGAAGGATTAAAAGTCACTGCTGAAATAAGTGATGGAACAACCAAAGATGTCAGCTTATCCGATTGCAAAATCACAGAGCCTAATATGGAGTTGCCAGGAAGAAGAGTAGTACTTATTTCTTATTCCGGACAAACTGCTAGATATCAAATAACTGTAAAGGATAGAGTCTATCCTACCATCTCAGAGACTTCATTGTTAAATATCACCGGTGAAAACGAATCAGTTGCATATAGAGTCGAAGCAGAAAACATCGATATGACCAATGTCAAAAAAGGCGAGGGTGCTACTAGCTTTGTTAAAGATGCACCTGAAGGTGCTGAAATCACAGGTGGTGGAAAGTATCTCACCAGCTATGGTACTAAATATAATTATTTCGGATTCACCTTCAATTCTGACAAAGAATATACAGGAATAACATTAGTCCTTAGAATGGCTTATAGCGGATCTAAGAACTCAATCGATGTACAAAATAATTTGAAAGTTTATATGAACAGAGAAGTAGTAGATGGAGAAGAAAAAGGTGAATTATCGTTAGTCGGGTCTTTAGAAAAGGGTGAATGTACTTGGAAAGATATAGTCATTAGAAATGTCACTTTGAAAGAAGGAACAAACACTCTTACATTCGATGCCTTATCCAACGATATTCCTGATATAGATTATATCGACTTCTATGTAGGAATGCGTTACATCAGTTCAGTAGCAGAGTTGACAGAAGGAACATTGATGAAAGACTTAGAAACCTTCGATACTGAATATGCATCTACAAGAGAAGATTGGGCAAATGCTAACCCAGATAAAATAGTGAATGGTTTAGGACTTGAGACAGTAACTAAAGAATCCGAAGGAAAGACTACAAGTGGTGGAAAATCAGTGGCTGCTTTAAATACAGGATCTCAACTTTCAACCACAATGAGATTAGCTAAAGATTCAACAATAAAATTGGAATTTATAGCTGCTAAAGTAGCTGATTACAAAGTCAAAGATAACTGGGAATTTTATATTGATGGATTCAAGCTTGAATTAGTCGAAGATAGAAATATCAAAGGTGGTAATGCAGCTGCTGGTGAATATTGGGATTGGATTGCAACTGATTTAGGATCATATAACTTAACTGAAGGAGATCACTTCTTCTTGATAAAGAACACTGGATCCGATTGCAACATCGACGGAGTGCAATTCACAGTAGTATCTAGTGGCTCTTATGATGAATCAGGTTCAGCCTTAGATAATCAAAAGAAACCAGAACCGGAGCCTTCTAAAGCCGATTTAGAAATAAGCGCTGATGGAGAATATAAGATAGAAGCCGAGAATCTCGACTTATCCAAATTAACTCTTCAATCAGGAGTGCCATCAAATACTGAAGTAGATTCTAAAAATCCAGGCAATTATTGTGTTCGTGGTATGAATGTGAATAGTGTATTGAGCTTCACATTCAAGCTTGATATAGATGCAAATGTTCAAATATCAGCATTGATGGCTAAATATGAGTCTAGCTTCTCGACAAAAGACAAGTTGGAAGTCAAATTAAATGATACTACATTGGCAGTAGAAGAGAAGAATTTAGGAAGAGCCGAAGATGGTTCTAACGATTGGCACAATTGGATCGATGTTAAATTTGGTGGTGTTCAATCCTTGAGTGCAGGAACATATACATTAGCTTTAAAAACATTGACTGATTCAAATGCAAATATAGACTGCTTTATCCTAAATACTACTGTTTCTGAATAATTCTATTTATTTAACAATTTAATAAAGGAGGTAAAAATGGCTTTTAAGAAAAAATATATATACCCGATTGTTGCAGGCGTGATAAGCCTTGGCATCATCGAAGGTTTAATTGCAGGAAACATAGCTTGTTTCGCTAATAAAAATTTAATTACTTCATATTTGTGTGGATATGGATTTGATGACGATGGTAAAAATTCCAAAGAAGCAAGAGAAAGTGGAAACGAATTAGCTAAAGATGTCGAAGCCAGTGGTGCTGTATTATTAAAGAACAATAACAAAGTACTTCCATTAGCCAATAAAAAAGTAAATGTCTTTGGTTGGTCTGGAAGCGATGCTGGTTTCATGCCACAAGGCACAGGATCAGGAACAGGTTCAAGAAATGATCTAGTAACTTTCTTGGGTGGATTAAAAGAAGCTGGTGTTGAATACAATGAGAATTTAGCTAAAGCTTACAATGATTTAGGTTGGAATAGAGTCTCCGGCGGCTCATACGTCATCGAAGCTCATGGACAAAAATATAAAGATTTCTATGGAGTTGCAGAAGCACCTAAAAGTTTCTATACAGATTCTCTTATGACCGATGCAGTTAATTATTCAAATACTGCTATTGTTGTAATAGGACGTATGATGGGTGAAGGAAACGATTTCTCTAAAGTTCAATACATTTCCGAAAACAGCAAACAATTAAGTGGAGATGATGGCGAAGATCCTACAAGAAAGACTCAGCAACTTTCCGAGCGTGAAGAATACATGATTCAAAAGGTTACTGAAAATTTCGAAAACGTCATCGTAGTGACTAACAACGGTAATCCATTAGAATTAGGATTTGCAGACAACGATAATATCGATGCTGTAATCGATATGGGAATGCCCGGTACCCGTGGAACTATAGCAATTGGAGAAATAATCGCTGGAAAAGTAAATCCATCAGGAAGATTAGCTGATACCTGGGCATATGATTTATCCACTGCCGCTGCATACGCAACATCCGGATTAGAAGGTGTAGGAAGATATACAGACGTTGCAGCCTCTTACACTGAATATAGAGAGAATATCTATACTGGTTACTATTGGTACGAAACAGCAGATAAAGAAGGATTCTGGGATTCTAATTTTGCTAAAGAAAGATGGGGTATCAAGAACGGATATAAAGATGTTGTTCAATATCCCTTCGGATATGGATTGTCATATACAACATTTGATTGGAAGATAAATAAATGTAATTTAAATGATGGTGCTACGATTACAAAAGACGGAAAGATTGAACTTGAAGTCACTGTAACAAACACTGGAGATTTACCTGGAAGAGATGTAGTAGAGCTTTATTATTCAGCACCATACACCAAAGGCGGAATTGAAAAATCAGCAATCAAACTAGGAGCCTTTGCAAAGACTGCCGAATTAAAACCTGGACAATTCGAAAATGTCAAATTGACTATGGATGTAGAAGAGATGAAATCCTATGATTGTTATGATGCTAACAACAACGGATTCATGGGCTATGAATTAGAAAAAGGTGATTATGAATTAACCCTAAGAACTGATGTTCACACCTTAAAAGAAACATTGGATGGAACTAATAGGCTCACATTTAAAGCAGCTGATGATATTAGATATGAGACAGATAGTGTAACAGGTGAAAAAGTAGAGAATAGATTTACCACTTACACCAACAGCACTTCTGGTGCATCTAGTAAAATCGATGAGCCTTTCAATCCAAAAGCTCATTCTATGGATGGATCCGAGAATGAAGGTGGCCCTATTCAATACATGACCAGAAACGATTTCATTTCTACGTTCCCCACCGAAAAAGGTGAAGATAAAAAGGCTGGAAATCTAAAAGATGATATGTTAGGAGTTTCTGCCCCTGTCGAAGAAGAAGGAGCAGTTGCACCTACATTCGATTCTAAAGCTACTTCTTGGTCTATTCAAGAATTGTTCGGTGTCAATTATGATGATCCTATGTGGGATGAATTAGTCTCTCAATTATCATTGGATCAAGCAGCAGACTTGATTACAAGAGCTGGATTTGGAACCATGGCAATAGATTCTATTGCTAAGCCAAAGACAGTCGATGCAGATGGTCCTAGCGGATTCAACAATAACGTAACTGGTACAAATAATTTAAAAGCCGTGAACTATCCTAGTGATACAGTGATTGCTCAAACCTGGGATTGGTATATAGCTTATCAAGTAGGCTGTGCCATAGGAATCGAAGGAAATGCGTTAGGAATAGACGGATGGTACGGACCTGGTGCAAACTTGCACAGATCAGCATTAGGTGGAAGAAACTTTGAGTATTATTCAGAAGATGGATTATTAGCTGGAACCATATGTGCATATCATGTTTTAGGAGCTAAAGAAAAAGGTGTATTAGCTTATATAAAACATATTGGAGCAAACGAAGACGATAAAGGAAGAACCGAAGGGACCGGTGCATTCAAATGGTTGACTGAGCAGTCATTCCGTGAGAATTATCTAAAGCCATTTGAAATGGCAATTAAGGTTGGCGGTGCAAATGGACTTATGGGTGCTGCCACAAGAACCGGTGGAATGAGAAGTACTGGAAGTTACGCATTATTAACTGCTGTCGTTCGTAACGAATGGGGATTTGATGGAACAGTAATTACTGATTACTATTGTGGTGGAACCATCAATGACTTCGATGAAGGAATTAGAGCCGGAAACAGTCAAGTCTTGCATCCGGATATGAGTCATACATTGTTTGATGACTACACCAGTGCAACTGCAAAGAAATACATTCATAAGAGCGCGAAAGATGTCTTGTATTCATATGTAGCAACTAAATACTATGCCGAAACTGCTCAAGGATTAGATAAAGGATCTTTGATAGGTCAAAGCAAAGAAGTATATGCATGGTGGATACCTGTGTTAATTTCAATCGATGTATTGAGTGGATTATTGATTGCATTCTGGATGTTTATGGCTTTAAGAAGAACATTCAAGAAAGATAAAGTTATAAGCAACACAGAACAATACAAAGTTCAATAATAAGAACTCGTCTTAACTTATGTTAGGACGAGTTTTTATTTACTCATTCAATTATAATATATACAATTAACTACTTTCAAAAATAGTAAAAAATACATTTACACTATTAATTAAAATCACTATAATGAAGATGCAAAAGTAAAAGGAGGAATGTGTTTATGGTTGATATTATTAATTTGACTATGGCTGTGGGTACCCAGGAGGTGATTTAAAAGGAAATGAAAAGTATATGGACCTTTCTTATTCACCATCTTACGAAATACGTGAACCTGATACTTTCTCAAAAGAAAATGATTTATATAACTTATGTAATTATGCAACTGAGGGAATGAGTGGTGGTCCATTATTCTTTTATTACGAAGACAGAAACACCTTCAAAGATGTACAAGGAGTAGCGGGAATTATAATCGAGAAAAATACAATAGATTCCCACGCCTATGCCGTCAAAATCAACAATTATATGATCAATATAATAAGGAGCTATAACTAATATGAAATCAACAAAAAAAAACTTTTTTTTATGTTTAATTCCTATGGCATTATTCAGTTGCAAAAATAGTGATTCAACAGCAAAAATTCTAATCGACATAATTGATATACATTACAATTACAATCGTGGATACGCTAGTGGAAAATTTATGGTAGAAGGTTCTGATATATATGTTCTAGATCAGTTTAATAAGAGACATGAATTAAAAAGAAACAAAGAAACTAATCAAATCGAAACTAATTTTTATGATGAAACTGATGAGCCACTGGCTGTCTCAATAAAAGGGTATGAAAGAATTTTACCTATTGATAAATTTTTTAATAATGACTCAATTTTCTTTTGGTGGGACACAAATAAAGGCAACGATTCATTCCTAAACACTGTCGTGACAGATGTTTGAAAAAACAATCGTTTAAATAATATGACTACTAATAAAATTGAAAAAGTTTCTGGATAGATGATGCAAGAAGATTTTCCTAACACTGCTTCAAACTACAAAATATTCAAAGACTCTGATGGAAAAGAGTATTACAGCTGCATAGATTGGACGCAAGGGACAGGTCTACCAATACGAGGCGCAGTGATATCGACCACATTCCAAACACGACTGTGCAACTGGCAATAATGACACACATAGATAGTGTTGGTGGATAGACGCTATCCCTCAAGGCAAAACATTTATGGATCAAATTAATCAATGATATGTTCGATGCCGAGCTTTTAATCATGTTCCTCATGTTCCCATCATGTTCTTTGTGAAAACTTTTTGGTATTAGTCAATCCTACTTGTCGCTATGTATTTTATGTGTTTTGACTTGTTATTTGCTGTCGTTTTCAAGGCACCGGATTCTAGCAATGGTTTTAATAAATTAGACATAAAATGGCTTCGACTCTTATATCCTATGTGAGCCTGAATTTCCTCCCTAGAGTGAGCGACGCCATTACAGAAGACCAATATCGCTTCATCATACTTGCCATTGATTATCACAAAACAATAGAAGAAAGAACATTCAATATCAAAGATACTATCTTCTATGACGGAAGTGATGACAATCACATCCGTAGAACAGATAGAGAAGCTCAATCAGCTTTAAAAGATGACAGAACACCTGAGGACTTCCCCGCCGCAGAGAAAGACATTTCTGCCAAGTTTGTCGCTGTTACAAACCAATTTGAAGTAAGTAGCAAATATATGAATGATAATTCAAAAATCCTTTCTCGTTCCAACTGATCTCAAACTCAATCTTCTTTGCCTACTTTAGTTCAAAAGACAGTGAACGATTACTTCAAGCAACACTTGAACTATGAAATCAACTTCGATATTGAAAAAGTCATAAATTTGGTAATACCTCATCTTGTATTTAAAAAACAAAAAAAGGGCCTATTTTTTATAAATGCATAGAGCATCTCTTTTTTTAGAACAAAAGATAGTC
>X240_Southern_White_cheeked_Gibbon__coassemble_112_pt1 | contig 21388 bp, 14 predicted proteins | sample X240_Southern_White_cheeked_Gibbon__metabat2_high_PE_003 | metagenome-assembled genome bin X240_Southern_White_cheeked_Gibbon
AAAAAATACTAGTCAATTTTAAAATTTTACCCCCATATGTGAATATTTATGTTCATATCCATTTGTTTGGATCACATTTTCTTCTCTTAGTATTTTTTTCGCTTTATGTAAAAAGATAATAAAGTTAAATTCCACTCTGTTTTTTAAGGAAATATCATTTTTATTATTCGTAAAAAATATTTCATTAAAAATATATATTTGTTATTTTTCTAAATTAATTTTGGTATATAATAAAAATCAGGAGGTATCTTTTATGATAGATATTGGAAATTCGATTTTATTCTTTTCAATACATATGTCTGGTGTCACTAGTATGAAAGCAGATTATTCGAAAGATTATATTACTTCCTTGGATTATCATTCCTCTACTACAGTAGCAGAATTAAGGAGCACTAAAAATTATGAATAAATATAAATATTTACCTTGTCTATTCATTACCTTGAGTTTAATCTCTTGTTCGTCTAATAATAATATTACTAACCTTATACACACAGAACCGGCTTATCTAGGCGATCATCAACTCTACGGCTATGAGAAAGGTACTTTAAGAAAAAATAGCGAAAATAAGTATTATGTTTCTGATAGATTTGGATTCGCACATTATCTTTGTGTTACTAGAGCCACAAAAGAACCTGATGTCTTGTTCTATTCAGCCATAGATACAAACATCAGTTACAACAAGAAGAAGGAAACTAATCGCTTAACATTAGAAGACTTTGAAGTAGGAGAACAAGTTATCTTCTGGTGGGACCTAGGATTTGAAGGTAATTATAAGTACTACAACTTACCTGTGATGTACATATGGAAATATTCAGATAAAGTTGAATTAACACCATTCCACAAAGAAAAAGGTGATTTTTTAAAGCCAAACTCTGAAAGAGAAAGAGCTTGGGACAAATTCTTTGAAACCACTGATGGCAAAATCTATTGCAGCTACTATGACTACAATGAATCTGGTATGGTTTTCGATTGGAAGTATCAACCGACCACTTATAAGGAAAGTCATACTTATGATTGCTATGTACTTGATGGATGCAATTTAGCTGCTTTTTTGATATGTAATGAAGAAACATTCTAGTTTGAGTTTAATAAGTTAACTTGATTAAATTATCTTGCTTAATCAAGCATTTGTTTTTATATAGAGCTGAAAAATGCAACACATACAGTTATTACTTCAAAAGCATATAAATTACAAAGTGTGCTGCATTGTGTGGTCATCAAAATTTGGGTACCATTTTTTAAGAAGATAAAGTTCGTAAAATGGATATAGATCATTCAATCAGCAAATGCCAAAATTATAATGGGAAAGAGTAATACGCAGTAATATTTCTAAGTAAGACTACCAATAAAAATAGATTTATATCTAAATTCGTTTTAATAAAAACCATAAACAAATTTATTATTTTAAAGCAGTAATTGTAAGAGTATTTGAAATTATTGGCTCGCTAGCTCCATCAATATAAATCTCCAAAGTAACAGAAGTTACATTGTCATGAATAATATTTTTATTCTTCTCCAAATGATATGTACATCCTTCTATAGTTTCATTTGTAAATGTGCCATCCTTACTAACATCACTACGTTTTCTTTGTGTTTTCCACTTAAAACTTGTCACTTTGTTCTTTATACCACTCGGCAATATTGTTGCTTTTAATCTAAAGTCTTTAGCTGTTCTTTTCGCTGTTTCCAATCCATCTAAAGATTCTATTGATACACTAGGTTCACAAATCCATTCTTTATTTGCTGATTGATATTTAACAACATAAAGTCTATCTTTCTTCACCCCAAAGGAATCACCTAAAGCATAAAAATTATAAGGATCACACTTACCATTTGCTGGATTTCCTACAATCTGTTTTGATTCAACCATATTGCTATTCTTGATATTTAAAATAGATCCATCATTATCAGTAGCTACATAGCCACCAAAATTATTTATGTTGGCAGTACCATTCAAAAGGAACAATCCATCATCATATCCAGTTGGATATGTAACACCATTTGTTAGAGGGTCTACAAAAGATTTATCGTAAACTGCTAATTGATTTATGTTGAAGTCAACATTAGTCCCAATTGTTAGTTTCCCACCAGGCATAACTTTAATATCTTGAGTACTAGTAACAGTCGCTTTGTCATTATTTATAGAATGGAAATTAACTTCATTAACATAAGATAAAGGAAATAAGACTGTATCAGTTTTAACATCTCTATTGCCAAGAATAGGAACGTTTAATGATATTTTAAAGTAATTAATAGCATGATTTCCATAAAAATCAAGAATCAACAAATCATTATTCTTAGCATCTTTTTTACAATTTGAAATCAGATATCCACCATTAGATTGTAATAAATAGCTCTTTTCATTGCCATATAGATTAATTTCTACTTGATTATGGCTTTTATTACCATACATTGCACCTAGTCCAATTATATTACTGCCTTGATTACTTCTCACTTTACTTTTAATATTTGGCATATAAACAGTATTGAAAGGAGAACATTCAAAAGACAGTTTATTAGCCACAGCAGCCCCTTTACCTCCGCCCAATGCCACCAGTGCACTACCGCCTCTATTTTCGCCAATTACCATCACACTTTTTAAAGTAGAGCCACTATTGTTTTCAATCGCAAAAACATCATCATCTCCAGTGATGTTTCCTTGATTTTTTATTAATCCATTGTTTTTTATTTGAGCTTGCCCATCCGACATACCGTCACAATAAATCTCAGCATATTTGTAGCATGTTTGACCACATGGTCCTTTTGATCCACCTTGTCCACCTATGACACCTCCGACATTTATCGTACCATTATTAATTATTTGAACATCTTTTCCTATTGTTACTTGAGTCGTCCTATATTTTTCAGGTTTATCTAAAGCTATAGTACCATTAGCAAACTCTTTCACAGTATCACTGCCACCAACTCCCCAATCATAAATATTATCTGATACATCAACATCATTACCATTTTTATCCTTGGTAGTCGTATATTTAGTTTTCCATACTTCAAATCTAAGATTACCTTGAAAAGGTAAGTTCAAAGTAACTTTTTTGTTGATAGTAAATCCACTCTTTATGGTATAGAACGTACCTGGAATAACCCAAACATCAACATTTGAGGTTGAGCTATTTGCCACTGAAATAGCCTTTTCTATTGAAGTATAGTAAGTACTTCCAATATAGCAGACTTTCTTTTCTTCTGTAGCTGTTATTTTTTGTGTTCGGGTATTCGAATCTGGCTTATAAATAATCCATGAGCTATATCCTATTACTGAGGATGACAAACAAAATATTACTAACGATAGAGTAGTTTTAGAATGTAAATGCTTCATATTCAAGCTCCAGTCGCTATCAATTCCGCAGAACAAGAAAGACTTGGAACATTGGAATAGAATTTCTTTATATCACCATCTTTGTCAACAACTTTATATTTCAAATCAAATTTAGTAGTATCACCATCTTTTAATGATAAAGAAATCTCATTTATATAAGCTGCAGATTGAGGAGAAGTATTATTGCCTACAAGCAAACCATCACCCGATGGTTTGTTTTCGACATAAGAAATAAATTTAGGGTTAGAGCATTTAAGAGTAACTCTAGCATGGATATATCCATCACTACTTATAAATCCATTAGCATTTTCGTTGATTATAGAAAAAGAAAAAAATAATGATCCGGCATTAACAATCGTTGAATCCTTGACCATTCCATCTGGACCAATAGAAAAGTCAGCTGAACTAGATGTAATCTTTATAACATCTTTAGTCTCAGCTATATCTTCAACAGATGCATTTATATCAATTGAGTTTTTTGGATTAGAAACAATAGTCCAACTAGAAAATCCAATGCTAAAAATTGAAAGAAGTGTTAGTAAGATACACCCCCCACCGACTATTTTTACACTGTTTCTCTTTAGAAAATTATTTTGCCTCTTTTTCATATCAATTGATTATATCATATCAAAACATATTATATTTTATGATGTGTTATACCGAATTTAGAAGTGTTTATTCCATTAAAAAAATCTAAATAGACAAATAATTCCTCTCTTATATTTTTTTATTTTTCATAACATAAAATAATATTCAATTGATATTGATAATTTCAGCTATAAAAGCACTTTAAATCATAAATTAACCTAGAATTAATGTTAAGTGTTAAAATATAATTTAGTTTAATGGAAAGAGAAACTAACTAAATTATTAAAGGATAGGTGATAAATCGATGAAAAACAACGGTCTCTTAAAGAACAAGACTCTAATAATAGGCTGTGGAAGACTTGGTTCTTCCATAGCTAACAAGGATTCCTCCAACGGAAAAAACGTTATGATCATGGATTCTGATCCAATGTCTTTTGAAAAACTATCCGAGGGATTTAGTGGTTATACATTTGTTGGAGATGCCACTGATATGTCTCTTCTCGAAGAAGCATACATAACTTCAACAAGTGAAATAATCATCACCACCGGTGATGATAACACCAATGTCTTTTTGGCATTAGTCGCTAGAAAAATATACAACGTTCCTCAAATCTACGTTAGATTGGACGATCCTAACTTGGAAGTTTTATTAGAAAACTGTAACGTCCATGCAATCTATCCTTTCAAACTATCTTTAGAAGAATTTTTAGATATAAGAGAAAAGAATGATGGAGGCTTAAAGAAATGAGAATAGTAATAGCTGATGGCAGCTCTGCTGCTGACTATGTCATCAAAGCCTTCAGAAAGATAGGAAACGAGTTGATTGTCATCAACTCGAGAAAAGATATAGTTCAATATCTAGTCAAATCCAATCAAATTCCAGTCATCTATGGTGAGCCGTACAAGACTTCAATACTAAGGGAAGCGCATATCGAAGGAGCTGATCTTTTCATAGCGTTAGGAAAAGAAGATACGGATAACTTTGTAAGCTGCATGTTGGCAAAGAAAGTCTTCCATGTCAAGAAATGTATTTGTACAGTGAACGACCCTTCATATGTCGAATTGTTTAGGAAATTAGGTCTAGATAGTGTCGTATCATCAACACAAATCTTAGCTTCATCAATTTTTAGTGAATCTTCACTTGAGAAATTTACTAAATCCATGTCTTTTGAAGATGATAAAATTGTTTTAACTGAAATCATAGTTAAAGAAAACTATGAATTGAGTGGAAAAAAGATTATGGATATAAACTTTCCTAAAACTGGAACAATCTCATGTGTCTATAGAAAACCCAGTGTCATAATTCCTAACGGACAAACCACCATCTATCCAAACGATAAGCTTTTTATCGTCTCTTCTCCTAAGGAACAAAAAGACATTATCAAGTTCGTACAAAAAGAAAAGAAAGTTGTGCAATAATGAAAAAGCAAGCTAAAGGTTATAGATTGATTTTCGGTTATTTGGGAATATTCCTTATATTAATAGGAATCATCACCATGCTCCCTTTGATTCTACTTGCTTTTTATCCAGGTGAGTCAAACTGCTGGTTAAGTTTTTTCATACCGGGAATGAGTTCGATAGGATTAGGATTCTTGCTATTTCTTTTAATTTATAAACGTGAAAGAACACAACTAGAAAAATTCCAGGATTCAGCATTACTAGTCATGATATGGTTATCAGCCATTCTTATTGGATCCGTACCATTCATGTTAAGAGGATATACAACTCCTGACTTTGCTAAATATAGAATGAATTTCTCAGATGCCGTATTTGAATCCACTTCCGGATATACTAGTACAGGTTTGACTGTCTTTAACTTTGATATGTCTTACCCCGGATACCATATCTACACATTTTATAGAAGCATATTACTACTGTTTGGTGGAATAGGTTTGGTCTTGATTGTCACTTCCGCAATTTCAGATAAGTATGGGTTAAAGCTTTATACAGCCGAGGGCCATAACGACAAGCTTATGCCAAACCTAGCAAAATCTGCAAGATTGATCTTGTTGATTTATCTTGGATATATCTTTCTTGGGTTCCTATCTTATTGGTTGATAGGAGGAATGGAGCCATTCGATGCCATCAACCATGCGATAGCAGCTATTGCCACAGGTGGCTTTTCAACTAGAGAAGGTGGTATACCTGAAATAATAAAAGAAGGTGGATATAATTCTATTACTGGTTGGCCAGTAAATGGATTAGCAATAAATATAACATCTGTTATTTTGATGCTTCTAGGAGGAACAAACTTTGTATTACATCTTTTCTTATTCAAAGGAAAGTTGAAGAAGATACTAAAAGATTCAGAAATAAAATTCTTCTTGATCTTAAGTGTTATTATGATTCCTTTGTTCTACATTTCTATATTCACTTCCTTAAGTCAACAACTCTCAGTATTAGATTCTTGGGGAGAAGGAACATACCTATATTTTTCTGCCTTGACTACTACTGGTTTCTCTACTACGACTGATATAAAACAATTAGGTGAAGCTGCTTTAATTCTATCCATCATAGCAATGACCATCGGTGGTGGAATGGGATCTACAGCAGGTGGTGTAAAGCAATATAGATTTGTCGTAGCCTACAAAGCTTTATATTGGTCTTTAAGAGATAGACTTTCTTCAAAGAGAAAATTCTATCCCCACACAATTTATAGATTAGGAGAGAGTAAAGAAATCAATAAGTTAGATTTCTTAGAATCTTATGGTTATTTGATTCTTTATGTAACTATCATGATGGTTGGAGGCACAATAATAACCATATTAGGAAAGAATACGGATGGATATTCGGCTATCGAATGCATATTCGAGTTTGCATCCGCATTGTCTGGTACTGGATTGAGTGTTGGAGTTACAACCGGTGTTGGTCTTCCTATGGCCAACGCTGTAGCAATAAGATGGGTCTTAGTATTTGGAATGTTTGCAGGACGTTTGGAATTGATTTGCATATACTTTGCTTTCTATAGGTTCATTAGAGATATTCTTAGAAGGCCTACTTATTAGAAATCACATCAATGAATATCAAGATTATAAAAGAGGATTCGCAAAAATCCTCTTTTTTCTTGTATAATTTATTTATTATGATTGGAGATAGAAATATGAAAACAAATGGTGATGAATTTGATCCTATAGATTACTATTTGAATGAACTTCAGCCTAAATTAAAAGAAAATGCCGAGAAATACATCGATGAATTATTGAAAAAAGCCAAAGTAAACACCGGTGAAAATGAAGCTTTGAGTAAGAAATATAGATCAGCTCAAGATGCTCACAATGCAAATGAATATAGATTGAAGAAACTAAAAGGGTGGAGAATCTTCTTCTACGTTGTCATGGCAATCGGTCTGATAGCTATGATTATAGGAATCCTCATGTGGGTAGGAAATTCAAAAACGCCAGATGGAAATATAATTCCTGGCTTGATTACCACTTTGGTAGGTGGTGCAATCGCCATCACTTGTCTTTGTGTAAATATCTTCTACTTCAACAAGAAAATAAAGGCTTTAGCCTTAATAGCTAAGGAAAGTGGCGACAAAGCTAGTGAAGCTTACAACAACGTCTATAACTCTTTGAAAAATGTCTACAATTACTTTGATTTCAGCGATTTCAAAAAGGTCTTAAAAGAGACTACAGACATTTTTGAATTAGATGATTACTTAACTCCAAAAAAGCTAAGAATGTTGGAGAAAGTATATCAATATAGTGAATCCCTTTCCAAAAACGAATGTATAGTCGATGTACAATCTGGATCAATCCAAGGAAATCCGTTCATAAGATTGAATGTGAAGAGAATGGACAAAGTGAGTCAGACATACACCGGATCCAGAGTGGTGTCTTACACTGAAACCTATAGGGATTCCGATGGAAAACTCTGCACTAGAACTGTGACTGAAACATTGATTGGACATTACACTGCACCTCGTCCTTCATATGGAGTTAATTCTTACCTAATATACGGAAATACTGCAGCACCAGACTTAACCTTTACTAGAACTCCAAACATGACTGGAAAGATTTCCGATGATGAAGCTGAAAAAATAGCTAAGAGAGGTGAGAAAGAATTGAACAGGCTCGCTGATAAAGCTATCAAAGAAGGAAGGAACTTCACTCCTTTAGCAAATACTAAGTTTGAAGTCATGTTTAAGGCCTATGACAGAAACAACGAAGTTCAATATAGATTATTATTCACACCTCTAGCTCAGCAAAACATGTTGGAAGTATTGACTGGAAAAGCAGGATTTGGTGATGATTTTGGCTTCTACAAGGAACATAAGATCAACATCATTTGTTCTGCTCATGGTGGTGCAATCTACAACTATGAAAGATTCTATGTGAACTACGATTGCAATGAATTAAAGAAAGACTTTGTAAATGAAATTCAAAGAGTCTTCGATTCAATATTCTTCGATCTTATTCCTCTATTAGCTATACCTTTGTATCAAACCACAGAAGGTGGGGAATTCAATGTCGATGAAGATCTACCTAATGTATCTAGATATGAGGCTGAGACTGTTGTAAATAACTACGATGACTTAGAAGTCTTTAGACCTGCCGAAACCTCTACAGATCAGATACTCAAAGTCAATTTTGATGGAAAGAGTAAATCTACTGATCAATACTCTGTATTGTCGACTTCAAATAAAGTATTCGATAGGGTATATGTCGACATGGTCATGGCCGGTAATGGAAAATTATATCCTGTCGACGTTCCTTGGAAGGAATATGTTGAAGCATCAAGACAAACATTCATCCATATAGAGGATTTCAAACCCGAAAAGAAGGAAGGTGAAGAAGAGCCAGTTATGAGATATGGTCAAAGATACGCTATGAAAGACTCAAACCAAACTATTTTCAGATATCGTTGGAATCTAGGCTTTCCACTTGGTGGTAAAAGAGACCAAAGTTATGGTAAAATAAGTGATGAAGATATGTAATTCTTTACTTGTTCAAAAAAAAGAACAATGATGAAAGTCGAGTCGATTAGATAAAAAAGAAAGGACAAAAAATTATGGCAAACCCATTAGATGAAGTAAATGGCCCTATCGCCGAACAAGGAAGAGATGTCAACGTCATCCAAAAGCAAATTCCTGTCAAAGTCGGAGTAGGATCCACGATTTTCGAAGTTTTGTTGTGGATATTTGGAATCTTTCCAGGAGTAATCTTCTTGGTCATGAAGCAAAAGGCTAGAAACCACCTCCGTTCTTTGGAGCAAAGGGTTCAACACGATGCTTCAACAATAGACAACTACTTGGAACAAAGAGTTCAAATCTTGAAGAACGCTGCCAAGATCTTGGACAAGGCTATCGATTTCGACAAGGATACCTACACAAAGATTGCTGCTTATAGAAGTGGAAATGGAAGAGCTGCTGACGACAATCTCAGAAATGAGACAAACGCTAACATCGACAAGCTCTTCGGTCAAATCAACGTTGCTTTCGAGCAATATCCTGACCTCAAAGCTCATAACGAACTCGAAGAGTGCTTGAGACAAAACTCCTACCTCCAAAAGGAAATCACTGCTGCTAGAGAGCAATACAACGATACTATCTATAAGTGGAACCATGACATCATGCAATGGCCTACCATGATGATCGTCGCCGCTAAAGACGGATACACCACTAGAATCCCCTTCACTGCCAGCAAGGAAGTCAAGGAAGAAGCTAGAGGAACATTCTTCTAAACTAGTAGAAATTAGGAATCTAAAAAGGATGTGTTCAATTACACATCCTTTTTTTATCCGATTTGATTTTTTTATCTAAGTTTAGGAAATAAATTAAGAAATGTAAGGCTTTGTAAAAGTGCTTTCAATAAAACAATATTATGCTATATACGTCACAAGTAAAGGATTTCACCCTTTTATAGAGAGGATATTGAAATGAAACATGAAGATTTGATTAAGAAAATGACAGTTGAGCAGAAAGCTTCAATGATGTCAGGAAAGACAGTTCGGGAAACTATGGATATTCCCGAACTTGGAATTCCTTCGATTTGGTTATCTGATGGCCCTAGCGGACTTAGAAAACAAGCTGGTGAGTCAGACCAGTTGGGATTGAATGAGTCTTTGAAGGCTACCTGCTTTCCTTCAGTCGCAGCAGTCACAAATTCTTGGAATCCAGAGATTTCCGAAAAAGTCGGAGCTGCAATCGGTGCAGAAGCCAAGGCTAGAAGGGTCTCTGTCTTGTTAGGACCTGGCTGCAACACCAAGAGAAACCCACTTTGTGGAAGAAACTTTGAGTATTCTTCCGAAGATCCTTACCTCGCTGGTAAGATCGATGCTGGATACATCAGAGGTATCCAATCCAACGGAATCGCTGCATGTGTAAAGCACTTTGCCACCAACTCCCAAGAATTGAAGAGAGAGTCCATGGATTCAGTCGTGGATGAGAGAACACTCCGTGAGCTCTACCTCACCAACTTCGAAATCGCAGTCAAGGAAGGACAAGCACTTTGCATCATGTCCGCCTATAACTCCTTAAATGGATACTTTGCAAACGAAAACAAGCATCTCGAAATGGATATCTTGAGAGATGAATGGAATTTTGACGGTGTTGTAGTGACTGACTGGGGTGGAAACAACGACAGAGTCGAAGGTTTGAAGTGTATGAACTCACTCGAAATGCCTACCACTGTCGGTGAGACCAATAGAGAAATCGTCAAAGCCATCAAAGACGGAAAATTGGATGAATCCATCCTCGATCAAAATGTCGACTACCTTTTGGATTTAGTCTTCAAGACCAAGACTTCCTATGACAAAGATCAACCTGTCGATTTCAAGAAAGATGCAGATATCGCTAAGGAAGCTATGGATGAATCCGTAGTCTTGCTCAGAAATGAAGGAAACATACTTCCTTTGAATAATGATGTCAAAGTTGCAGTTATCGGTGATTTTGCTGAGAATCCTCGTTACCAAGGTGCAGGTTCTTCCATCATCAATCCTTCTGAAATCGTTTCAGGTCTTGAAGCTATCAAAGCTTCAGGCTTGAACTTCATCGGATACGAGGAAGGTTTCAAGAGATTTGGAAGAAAGACCAAGAAGGGATTAGTAAAGAAAGCATTGGCTTTGGCTGCAAAGTCTGATGTAGTCCTTCTCTACTTAGGATTGGATGAATTTTCTGAAGTCGAAGGTATGGATAGAACCACCTATGTCATCCCTCAAAACCAAATCGATTTGATCAAGGCTTTAAGAGCTACTGGAAAGAAGATCGTCACCATTCTCTCCTGTGGATGTGCTGTAGAATTAGGTGCCATTCGTGACAACAGCGACGCTATCGTCTATGGATCACTTTGTGGACAATCCGGAGCAAAATCCATTGTCGATATCATCACCGGAAAAGTAAATCCTTCTGGAAAATTGTCTGAGAGCTTTCCTTGCCAATACAAGGATGTGCCTTCATTCAACTACTATCCTGGAAAGGATGTGACTTCTGAATATAGGGAAGGATTGTTTGTCGGATATCGTTACTATCTCACAAGAAATATCAAAGTCTGCTATCCTTTCGGATTTGGTCTCTCCTACACAAAGTTCGAATACTCTGATATCAAAGTTGACGAGAAGGGTGTCACCTTCAAGGTAAAGAATGTCGGTGATAGAGAAGGTAAGGAAGGCAGCCAACTCTACATCGGACTTTCTAACTCTGGAATCGTTCGTCCTGTACGTGAACTCAAAGGATTTGTTAAGACCAACTTGCTTCCTGGAGAAGAAAAAGAAGTCTTCATTCCTTTCGATGATAAGTCATTCCGTTACTTCAACATCAAGACAAACAAATGGGAAGTCGAAACTGGAGACTATGAAATTTCAATAGGTTCTTCAAGTGTCGACATGCAATTGACCACCTCATTCCATGTCGAAGGAACAAATGCACCTCTTCCTTATACACAAGAAGAGCTTCCTCACTATTTCACTGGCGATGTAACAAATGTTCCCGATGCTGAATTTGAGAAGTTGTTGGGAAGACCTATTCCTCCTCACACCTTCACTTGGTTGAACAAGAGAAAGACAAGAATCGAAATCACCTCAAACACTACTATGTCTGACCTCAGATATGCAAAGGGCTGGACTGGAAGATTCTTCGCTCATGTAATCTCCGGTTTGACCAAGATGTTCAGAAAGTTCGGAAACGAAAAGATGGCTGATACCTTGATCATGGGTGTATCTAACCAGACCGTCAAAGTCTTGTCTAGAATGACAAATGGTGCCATCTCATGGGATCAACTTCAAGGTCTCTTGATGATGTTCAATGGACATTTCCACAAAGGATTGCATCAATACTTCAAGGCTGGAAGAGAGAAGAAAAAGTTAAATAAGCAGTTGAAGAAAGAAGCTGAAGCTAAGAAAGCTAACGCCTAATAAGTAGTTGAAACTCGGTAAGAAAGCTCAGGGTTGTCCTGAGCTTTTTATATAAAATTATGAAAGAAAATTATAAAGATAGGAAATACATGCGTTTCATAAAACTTTATATTTTGATTTTTATTATTTTTAGGTCCGTTGAATTTCATTTAAAATCTAAATTTGTGAAAGCCTTTACAGCTCTTTTTCTTTCTTGAATTATAATAAAAATTACGAGGTATTAAAATGAAAAAGAAATCTCTGCTTTTGCTTTCAGGCCTTTTGTTAATTTCCTTGGGACTTGAAAGCTGCAAGAAAACACCAAGGACAACTGTGACTCAGCCTAATCAGACAGATTCTGGTAAGCCGTCAACACCATCTGACAAGCCAGACAAACCGGATACTGGTGGAAAACCTACAAATCCTACCACACCATCGAAAGATAGAGACTTCGTTGATGGACCAGCCACAACAGATGTTCCAAAGGATACTACTCCTATAGATCCTGATGATCCTATCTATGACGATGAAATAGTTCCAGTTTGGGCACAAGATGAAGTCACAGATCCAGGTGACTACAATATCTACTATACATGTGCTAATTCTAAAGCTAAAAGAACAATGTTCTGGCTTTGGGGTGGACCTGGTTCTTGTGGATTAAAATTCACTGCCACAGGTTTAACTTTAAATGGTGCAGAAAGTGGATATACATTCTCTGCTCTATATCTCAACTTCAACACATACTATTATTGTTATGGAAGCTGGAGCGATACAGATACAACATCCCATTTCAAAGTGACGAGAGATTCCGCATTTACCGGAACCAAGGTCAAGAATGATGATGGAACTTCATCTAATGCTGATGATATCGATTTGCCTTCACCTAAATCTGAAGGTAAAACAAATATCTACATTGGTGAAAAAGAAGATGGCGAGACTGGAGCTTTCGATTCTATCGAAGGATTGAATGAGTTCTTGACATCCAGCACACCTGCAGTTTGGCCTAAGGATGCTACAACAGAACCGTCAAACTACAATATCTATTATTATTCGACAGGTAAAGACTCATTATGGTTATGGGGTGGACCAGGAAATACAGGATTGAGTGCCAGCACCACCAAGAAATTTGGTGAGTATGAATTCAATGCCATCTATCTTGAATATGGATTCAAATATAAGAGATACACAGATTGGGAATTTACTACTGAAGCCACTTTAAAATTAAAGCAAACCAATGTATTCACTGGTTGTTTGCTAAGAGATAAAGCCGCTACAACCCAAAGTGGAAGCGTAGATTTGACTACTATCCAAGCTGATGAGAATGGAAACTACAACATCTACATAGCAGAAAATTCAAATGGAGCAGTCAAAGCATTCGATAACTCCGATGATGCTGTGACATTCTTGACTCCTGTAGTATCTACAACTCCAACACCCGCAGATGAAACAAATCCACAAGACTTCAATGTCTACTTTACAGCTGATTTGAGCAATTATAACCAAGGTTGGGCAAATAGTAGAACCAACATCTACTCTTGGGGAGGAGTCGGTGGTGAAAACTATGCTTTGAACAACAAAACATTAGCTAGTGTTACAGGAATAGAGACATATAAGTTTGCTCACGCATACTTCAAGTTCGGAAAGACTTATTCTGGATTTAGTGACTATGACAGAACAGTGGCCAATGAATTTACTCTAACCGGTAAAGACGATATCTTCACAGGATACAAGCCTAGACAAGCAAACGGCGATGCAAAAGATACTGAAGTCGAAATAGATAAAACAAAGTTAGTTGCTGATTCAAATGGTCATTACAACTTGTTCTTAGTAGCAAATTATACTGAAGTAAGTGGAAATACATTAAGTGCTTTCTACTCAGTAGAAGAGTTCAACCAACATGTCGGAACAACCACAAGTAAATAAGGAGTTAAACAAACAATTATGAAAAAAACATATCAATTAACATTGTTGAGTTTAGTCACATTGTCATTGGGATTAGCTTCTTGTAATGGTGCTGTTCCAATTGAAGGAAGAAAAAAAGAAGCCGCAAGTTCTACTCCCAAGAGTACTGCTACTGAAACCGAGCCTTCTGATTTAAACATCTATTTAGCATATGATGGTGAAAGGACCGATAGAAACTATGTATGGGGATGGTCGGATGATCCTTCGCTTCCTGGATCTTTATTCCCAGTATCATCAGCTGATAACGTGACATTTGAAAGGACCGGAGATGATATTCCGTTCATTCCTGTCTATTTGACATTCGGTCAAGAATACGAATGCTTCAACACCTGGACTGATGATGTTACCGGAACACCTTCATCTTCGTTCACCTTGACTGAAGATAATTTTTTTACCGGATTGGTCTTTAGAGATGCATCAGGTGATAAAAAAGATAAAAAAGGTGACTTAGTAATAGACCCTTCTAAGATTCAAGTAGATGAAAACGGTCATAGAAGTATATGGATTGATGATTCTAAAGGCGTGTATTATTCAATCAAGGACTTCCCAGTAACTCCTGTAGAAAGCGCCATCTATAAAGAAGTCAATAATTCTGACGGAACAACTTCATACACAATAGAATTGAACGCAAAGACAAATAAGAACTTATTAGAGACACTTCCTGATGCATCCGCTATAAAATCTAAACGATTGACGTTAAGAATCTTTAGAAATAATGGAGCTGAAAGGAAATATAAACGCTCGATTTATTTCAAAAATGATGAGTGTGTATTCACCTCAGATAAGATTACATTAGTCTTGAATATCGATAAACCCTTGGATTTATCTTATAAGTATGTCATTTCTCTTTGTTACAATCCTCTTGAATTGATGTCCGACTTATCAGAAGTAGACTTTAAACCATATTATTCATCTCGTAACTTCGATATGAAGTATTACACCATGGAAAAACTTGGTGCGACTATTCAAAACGGAAACACCATTTTCAAAGTATGGTCTCCTTCCGCCACTGACATCAAGTTAAATCTTTATAAAGATGCAACAACCAAACAGTTAACTCAATATACGATGAAGAAAGATGAGAAAGGTGTATTCTCAGTAGGTTTGGTAGGAAATCTTCACGGATATTATTACACATTCGATGTCAACAACTATGGCGATGTCACCAAGGATGTTGCTGATCCATATGCATATTCATCTAACGCCAACGGAAAGAGATCTATGGTAGTAGATTTCGATAAGATTCATGAAGGTGATGAAGAATTTGCATCGGAGACTACAAACAAATGGGCTCCTTCCACAGATAACTATGCTGGAGTCACTATTATGGAAATGCACACTCGTGACTTCTCCTCTTCCACTACTTGGAATGGAACAGCAGCAAACAGAGGAAAATTCAATGCCTTGCATGAATCAGGCACTTCATTGTCAGATGGAACAAAGACCGGATTTGACTATGTCAAAGAATTGAAAGACAATGGATTGACCCATGTTCAAATTATGCCTGCCTTTGACTTTTCTTCAGTAAACGAAACAAAATTAAACGATTCCGATTACATAAACAAATCATATGCCGGAATCTATAACTGGGGTTATGATCCTCAACAATACAATGCACCCGAGGGTTCATATTCTTCAGATCCTAACAATGGATTGACTAGAGTCAACGAATTTTCTTCCTTTGTCGAAGATTACAACAAGGCCGGATTAGGAGTTGTAATGGATGTCGTCTACAACCATATGCCTTCATCCAATGGAACTTCATTCGAAGATGTCTTCCCCGGATACTACTTTAGAAGCAAGAACTCTTCTGGAGCTGGTGCAGATATCGCGTCTCAAAGAGGAATGGTGAGAAGATTCATCGTGGATTCAGTCGTATCTTGGGCTAAGAACTATCACATTTCTGGTTTCCGTTTCGATTTGATGGGACTCTTAGATATGAATACCATGGTCGAGATTAGAAAAGCCTTGGATAAAGTCGATCCCAACATCTTGGTCTATGGAGAAGGTTGGTCCATGTTCGGTGGAGATCCAGATTACGGATATCGTCACTATGATATGGGTACCCAAGGAAACATCAATGCCGAAGGTGATAATTGGGTAGGTGCCTTCAACGACGACTATCGTGACGCTCTTCCTGGAAAGAACGACGACACTTCAGTTCGTGGTTACATTCAGCAAGCCTTAGGATATGCCGATGGCGAAGCTATCAACCAAACTAAGTTAGAAAAGATTTACTATGGATTGACCGGAACCTATTGGACAGGATCGACAGGAAGACCTACATATAGCAGTAAATCAGCTGATGGAATCGGAGCTTCAATCGCTTATGTCGAATGTCACGACAACCTCACTCTTTATGATCATTTCGAGTTATCTAGAACTTCTTCTATGACTGAGAATGACATCCATAAAGAAGTAATCATGGCAAACGACAACTTACTAGGATCATTATCCTCAGCCTTCTTCCAAATTGGACAAGACTTTGGAAAATCCAAGAAAGTCACCGATAAGGATTTGTTAGTTCCTAACACCTACTACAAAGATCCATTCACAAATGGAGTTAACTACTCTCATAACTCCTACAACTCTTCAGATAAGGTAAATCAAATCGATTGGAATTTGTTGAAGAATAACAAAGACATTTCTACAGCCTTTAGAAAAGCACTGAAGAATCGTTCTACAAACGCTACAGAACTCGGATCATCTTATTCGTGTCTAGATTTCTACAATACTGAGACTGGTGGAAACTTCAAAGCCGAGCTAATCGACAACGATCACGTCATATCCTATTCATTGGATATTCATGATGGAGAAAAGGTAAAGACATACTACTTCGCTCAAAACTTTACCAATGAAGATATTAACTTCACACAAGCTGGTACTACAATTCCCGCTTATGGAACTGTTTCTTTAGTAAAGTAAAAAACAATTACATTAGAAAGACCACCCTAATAAAAAGGGTGGTCTTTTTAATTCCAAAACATAATAATCAATCAAATTAACAAGTTTAATTTCTAAAAGCAATGATATCGATTTCAAGTTAAGCAAGAATAAATACAAGTTGGGCAACAATTAAGAAACCTAAAGCCCTTACCTATTATATTGATAGTGCTTACTTTGAATCTAAGCAAACATCATCTTAGGAGGGACATTATGTCTCAAGAAAAAGAAAAAAAAGCAAAGAAGAGCTTCTTCGACAATCCTCTTCTTTCAACCAAGGTGAAGTCTGCAAAGGCTAAGATCCTCCCTGAAGGAGCTCTCGGTTACTTTGTAGGACCTACTTTGGCACTTCTTTCAAACTCTATCTTGTCAGGCTACTTGAATAAGTACATGACAGATGTACTCAACATGACTGTTTGGGCCAAAGACTTCTTAACTTGGCTTCCTATCATTTCAGTCATCTTCGTCGTCTTAGGAAACATTGTCGTCGGACGTTTGATGGACCACTCAAAGACCCGTGCAGGAAAAGCTCGTCCTATTCTCTTGCTTTCCGCAATCTTGTCTGTCGTCGCATTAATTGTCTTGTTCATAGCTACACCTTTTAATACTGAAGAATCCCCTACTTCAATTATTACATTAGTAGTATTCGCCATCGGATACAACCTTTGGTTTGCTGTAGCTTATCCATTCTATTACACACCACATAGTTCATTGGTCACTCTATCTACAAGAAATAGTTCTGATCGTTCTTTGTTGGCTACAATCTCCAATGCTACCGCTTTGGCAGCTATGGGATTGACTTCCATGATTCTTCCTTTCTTCATGGGATTGTTGTTTGTCGGTAACGAAAATGGGATTGATTCTCAAAAATCTTACAACAATTGGAGAATCTTCGTCATCGCTTTGATGGTAATCACCTTTATTGGAACTATCATCGAGTACTACTTCACTCGTGAAAGAATCACTGAAGAATCCTTCTCCTTGCAACAAGGCGATGGAGCCGAGCAAAAGAAAGCTGTTCCTCTCTCCAAGCAAGCTAAAGTATGCTTGAAAGACAAATATTGGTGGATTATCATCTGTTTCTTCTTCCTCTACCAACTCGGTGGTATGTTGAAGAACTGCTCACAGATTTACTACTGCCAGTCTTGGTTTACCATCGGCGGAGAACCCGATCCCACTGTTGGTGGAGCCTACCAAGGAACCCTTTCAATCATCGGTGCTATTCCTACTGCTGTAGGTATGTTGCTCGTATGGCCTTTGGCTAATAAGATTGGAAAAGGCAAGTCAATCTTATTCGGTGCTTTTATTTCAGTAATTGGTGGAGCTATCGGTTTCATCAATCCTTCAAACTTCGCTCTTGTAACTACATCATTCGTCATCAAGGCTTTAGGAAGCACTCCTGCTATGTATATCTCACTTGCTTTGATGGCCGATATGCTCGATCATGAAGAAGCTGTATATGGAATTCGTACTGATGGTTTGACCATGACCGTTTACGGAGCCATCATGGCCGGTATGACTGGAATCGCCAATGGAATAATCAATGCCGTTCTTGTTGCTGCCGGATATAATAGTGCAAACCTCAAGGAAAATTTGCCCAATGTCCAACAAGCTACACTTTGGACATTCATCGGTGGAGAAACAATCTGCTACGCATGTATTGCTATCCTCTTCTTCTTCATGAACGTCGAGAAGTTCTCTAAGATCGACCATGAAACTATCGTAGCCGATCAAAAAGCTGCTGCAGAAGCTAAGGGAATCACCTATGTTTCTGCCGAAGAGACCTTGAAGCTTCAAGAAGAAGAATCCAAGAGAATGTCTAGAGAAAACGATCTCAACGAACTCAAAGCTCGTTGTGAAAAGAAAGGTCTCAATTATGAGAATGAGTTAGCCGCTTACGAAGCTAAAGAAGCTGAAAAGGCAAAGTCCGCCGCTGAAAAGAAAGCTTATGCTGATGCTAAGAAGGCAGAAAAGAAGGCCAAAGCTGATGCTAAAGCTAAAGCAAAGTTAGATGCTATGACTGAAGAGCAAAGACATCAGGCTGAATTAGCTGAAAAAGCTAAGAAGGATAAGGCTTTGGAGCGTGAAGAGAAGATTGAAGCTGAGTTCGTTAAGCTTCGTGCTAAAGCTGAACCTTTCCGTAACTCTTTAAATGCATAGTTGATTCTATTTGAAAGTATATTAAAACTAAAAGCAATGCCAATCCCCCTCGGCATTGCTTTTTTATATTAAAGAAAAGCTAATATATCGATTTTAAGAAAAAATAGGATGCCTGGAGCGCATCGGATAAATTAGAAAAATCTCATTATTTCCAATTTTTGTAATTTGCTTGCTAAGATATACAAGAAGGTTTATATATCTTAGGAGGAAGTTATGGCAAATTTAAATATTTTTCATTATCAAAGTAAGAATTTTAGATGGACTAATGAGGATGGAAGCGTCTCTATAAGATTGTTAGCAAAAAAGGGCTATTTATCTGAAGCTAAAGTTATTTACGGAGCTAAGAAATATAACAGCCCACTCCTAGAATCAGAGCCTATGAAGATAGAATTAGAAAATGATTCTATTCAAGTATTTGAATCGACTTTAAAGCTAAAGGATGACAGAAGATTTACCTATGCTTTTAAAGTAAAACTAGCTGAGGACAACAAAGAAGGCTATTTCTTCAGCGATGGGCTTCATACTTTAAATGAAAATAAGGATCCTATAGATAATTTCTTCCAAATATGTCATATATTCGATAGCGAGGAAACAATAATTCCTTCCATAGCAAGGAAAAAAGGGGCTGTTATTCAAATCTTCCCAGATAGATTCGCAATAGGTGATTATTCGAAGCCTTGTACGAAGGATGTAAATCTAAAAGTGGGTAACACACCAAACAGCCACTCCTTCTTTGGAGGTGACTTTAAAGGAATAGAAGATCATCTTCAATATCTCAAAGATTTAGGAATTACAACCATCTATTTAACACCTATATTCAAATCGTCATCAAACCATAGATATGATGTAGAAGATTATTTGAAGATAGACGATAGACTTGGTGGCGAAAAAGGTTTTAAAAAGTTAGTCGATAGAATCCATTCTAATGGAATGTCGATAGTTTTAGATGGTGTATTTAATCATACTTCTTATAAAAATGATATGTTCCAGGATGTTATGGAAAATGGAAAGGAATCGAAATACTTCGATTTCTATTATTGTGATGGAAAACCAGATTTCAATAAAATGAATTATCTTACTTTTGGAAGTGCAGGATACATGCCAAAATTAAGAACTGAGAACCCTAAAGTAATAGAATTTGGTTGTAAAGTTTTGAACACTATAACATCTAAATACAACATAGATGGATGGAGATTTGATGTGGCAGATGAAGTAGCTCATGTATTTTGGATCAATGTACATCAAACATTAAGATCCATAAATCCATCTATTTTGATGATAGGAGAGGATTGGATGGCAAGTGAAAACTATCTTGAAGGAAATCAATTCGATGGAGTCATGAATTATCAATTTAGAAAGATTGCTATAGAATTGATAGCAAATGAAATAATAAATGCCAGAACAGCTAGAGAAAGATTGATAGATTTATTAGCTAGATATTCATGGAACAACGATTTATCTATGTTCAATTTGATTTCCTCTCATGATACGCCAAGATTCAAAACCTTAGCTGAAGGTAATGAAGATAAAACACTATTAGCAACCTTATTAGCTGTATCATATCCAGGAATGTTCATGTCTTACTATGGAGATGAGCTAGGAATGGAAGGTGGAAGTGATCCATTAAATAGAGCACCTATAGATTGGAATTCTTTGGATAAAAACAAAGAATTTCAAAACACCTATAAATCTATATTGTCTTTAAAACAACTAGACGAGTTCATAACTGGAAGAATAAAGATAGAAACCTGTAAAGATTTACTTATCATTAAAAGATATATAGATGAAAAGAAGTCTTATAAAGTATTATTAAATACAAGAAAAGACTATATAGATTTAAATGAAGATATAGACGAGGTAGTTATCGAGCATAACTATGACAAGAGCAAGAACAGACTTAGTTCTTACGGATATATAGTAATAAAGAATTAACTAAAAATAAGGCCTAAATGCTAGGCCTTTTTTTAAAATTTTAGTGAAAATAGCTGAAAAGCCTTCCAAATACCGAGTTTTATTTTAAAATTTGTGAATGTTTAGAGAATTACTTTAAATTTGATAAGCAACCATAAAAC
>X240_Southern_White_cheeked_Gibbon__coassemble_129_pt1 | contig 19420 bp, 16 predicted proteins | sample X240_Southern_White_cheeked_Gibbon__metabat2_high_PE_003 | metagenome-assembled genome bin X240_Southern_White_cheeked_Gibbon
ATTATCGGCTATTTAATTAATTAATTAATTAATTAATTAATCAAACGTATACAAAATTTAAAACAAAAAGCTTTGATACATTTTCGAGTATCAAAGCTATTCTTTTTAATTGTGGTGGATTACCTATCTTAATACAATTTGCGTACACCTCTTAAAAAGTTCGTAATTCTGAATATGCATCCCCAAAAGCTTTTTTATAATTACAATGTGATTTAGTTTTTCCTGTTAGGATTATAAACATACATATAAAGGAATAATCACATCTAGATTATAGAATGAAAAAATATATGTCTTCCCATCATTTCCTGTGGTTGCATTTTTTGCAACAACTTGATTAACATCTAAATTATTTTCTAAAATTACATTTTTAATATGTCGAGATATAACTGATTTATCCCTGCCAAACAGCAAACACATATCAGTCAATGAAAGCCAAACTGTATCCTCACTAGGTGATACATTAACATTCAGTCTGACTTCATTGTTTACAAAAGTGACAATTTCATTTTCATCCCTAAAAAACAAAAAGCTTTGATACACTTTCGAGTATCAAAGCTATTCTTTTTAATTGTGGTGGAGATGACGGGGATCGAACCCGCGACCTCATCGTTGCGAACGATACGCTCTCCCAACTGAGCTACACCCCCTTAAACTCCCATCTGGGAGTTTTTTTATTACTTTATTTCTTCTATGTCGTCAAATGAAGATGTAATCTCTGTGAAACGTCCGAAGAACATTATTCTCAAAGTTACTTCATTCTTATCTTGATCTACTGCAGTAATTTGACCGATTGAGTTTTCGAATGTGCCGCTGAGAACCTTTACTGTATCGCCAACTTTGTATCCGGTGAACATATCATCATCAGTAATCTTCATTCTCTTTAAAACAGGCTCTATTTCTTCACGAGGAACAGGGAAAGGTTTTGCTCCACCTCCGGATGATCCTACGAATCCTGTGACATCTGGTGTGTTTCTGACCATGTACCAAGCTTTATCGTCCATAATCATTTCGATGAAGATGTATCCAGGGTAGAAGTTCTTTATGACTTTCTTTCCATTAGGCTTTCCATTCTTATCTTTTCCATCTTCTTCGTATTGGGCGACAACGATTCTAAAAATATAGTCTTTTAAGTTTAAATTAACACTACGTCTTTCAAGAGATTCAGCGACTTGTTTTTCTCTTCCAGTATAGGTACTAACAACGTACCATTGTTTTTCGCCTAAATCTTTCTTTTTTGTTTCGGAATTATTGTTTTCGACACTAGTTTCTTTAGTATCTAATTCTTCTTCATTCAACATTAGAATTTACCTCCTATATATTTAATTACACTCAAAATAGCATTGGCAGCTGCTTCAGTACCTGAACCTGATGTTGAGCTGGTGTTTGGGTTGACTCTTTGGAAAGCTCTAAGAATTTCCAAAGCAAGGTAGTCAGAAATGGCTAAAACGATAGCACAAATTACGGTCACGCCGATGACGATTCCAACGGCTGGCCAAAGTTCTTTGGCTGAAGGCCAACGAACACGATGAGTCTCTTCGGCAACACCTTTAAAATATTTGCGGATTTTTTTCATAGCGCCTCCTATTTCGTCTCTTTATGAAGGGTATGGCGGTTGCAACGTGGACAGTATTTCTTTTCTTCAAAGCGTTTTGTACTATCTTTTTTCTTATTCACAGAATAATTTCTGGATAAGCATTCAGTGCAGACCAATATAACTTTTTCAGTCATTCATTACCCTCCTTTAAGGCATTTTAAAAGGCTCTTTTTGGAGCCTTATAAAATCTTTTTTATTTTACAACAAGATAATAAATTTTTATGGATAAAAAATAAGGTATTATCTTTTAAACTGGTGTCTATTTTAAAATCACTTTAAATCTTTTAAGAAATCTACACTCAATAAATCAGATGGAATTCTTAAGTCACCTCTTTGACTTAACGAGACACTTCCAACTTTTACTCCGTCAGGTGCTGCGGATCTCTTGAATTGGCTTGCAAAGAATCTTCTATAGAAGAGTTTTAACCAATTCTTGATAGTTTCTTCGTTGAACATATCCTTAAAAGCAATAGTAGCAATTCTTAATATCTTTAAAGGTTGATATCCATTTCTTAAGAAGTGATATAAGAAGAAATCATGAAGAATATATGGACCTATGATATCTTCTGTAATTTGACTTATTTCATTTTTGCTCTTCGATGGGACGAGTTCAGGAGTTATAGGTGTATCTAAAATATCTATTAGTGTTTTTGATAGTAATGGATTTGATTCTCTTTCATTATTTGCAACCATTCTAACTACTTCTTTCACAACAGTTTTAGGAACGGATGCATTGACGTTATACATACTCATCTGATCTCCGTTATAAGTAGCCCAGCCTAAGGCAATCTCAGATAAATCTCCAGTTCCTATAACTATTCCATTATTATAGTTTGATTCATCCATCAAGACATAAGTTCTAGCTCTTGCTTGAGCATTTTCATAGGCTGCATCATACAAATCTAAGGGGTGATTTATATCTTTTAAATGTGATTTTACTGTATTTGATATATCAATTTCTTTGAATGTTACACCTAATGTTTCAGCTAGTATTTTTGAATTGTTTCTAGTCCTGGCGGTAGTGGCAAAACAAGGCATTGATATAGCGATAATATCTTTAACATCTTTGTTTAAATCTTTAAAAGCTTTATAGGCTACTAATAATGCTAAAGCTGAATCTAGTCCACCTGAAACACCTATTATTACAGTCTTGCAATGAGTAGCTTGGATTCTTTTCATCAATCCATGTGATTGACAATTGAATATAGTATTTAAATTGTCTTCGAGATTCTTACTCGATATATCTAAATAAGGTGATTTGACAAATATTCTATCTAATGATTTGCTATATGAATCTGTTAAACTGAAATCGATAGTTTGATAACCTTTTTCTTGTTTATAAGAATATGTAGTCATTTGTCTTCTTCTAAATGCTAACAAATCCACATCGATATCTTTTACCATGATATGATTATTAAAATCATTTTTTTCGCCTAATAAATTTCCATTTTCGGCGATTATTAAAGGTGCTGAATAAACTACATCTTGAGAAGTTTCACCTTCACCTGCTCCAGCATATACATAAGCACAAATTAATCTAGCGGAAGTAGAACTAATTAGTGATTTTCTATAGTTTTCTTTTCCGACCATTTCATTTGAAGCGGATGGATTCAAGATTAATGTAGCTCCATTCATTGCATGATGTGTAGAAGGTGTATCTGGAGTCCATAAATCTTCACAGATTTCGATTCCGATTGTTAAGTTCTCAATTTCTCTGCAGTGAAATAATAGTTTTGGTCCGATAGGAATTAGATTTCCATCTATTTCGGTTACTTCATTTTCATCAAATGATGGAGTGAAATATCTAGCATCATAGAATTCATTGTAATTTGGAAGATATTTTTTAGTTGCTATTCCAAGTATCTTACCTTTAGAAATAACTGCTGCTGCATCATAAATCTTCCCTTTAAATGAATAAGGAAGACTGACTACCATTAACAAATCCAAATCTTTTGTCTTGTTTGTTATTTCAATCAAGCCTTCTTTAGTTTTTTTTAAAGTGTTGGATTGAGCAAACATATCTTGAAGAGAGTAACCAGTCAAAGCTAATTCTTGGAAGGTAATAATTTTAGCACCCATTTCATTAGCTTCTTTAGCTTTTGAAACTATATCATTTACATTCGAATCTATATCATTTAGATGAACATTGGATGTAATAGCGGCTACTTTAATAAATCCATCATTTTTCATATTTAAACCCTCATATATATTTTATATTTAATCTTCTTCATCATCAATAAGCTTAGTAGGTCTATTATGCCCATCGAATATATTTGATAATACTCTAACTAGATAAAATAGATCATCTAAATAGGATGATGTTCTTCTCAATCCTAAGATGAAATGTCGATCGATAAATCTAATCTCTTTGATTGAGTCTCTTATAGGACTTAGATACATCTCTAATTTCTCTTTGACATTTTTTACATTAGAGAAGGCTTCTGTTAAAGTTAATTTAAATGATTCCATCAATTCTTCAAATCCTATAAATAATTCATCGTTATTTAAAGTTATTTCAATAAGTCTTTTCTTAAATAAATTTCTAACCTCTAATGGATACGGTCCATAAGAATCTCTTATGGTCTTAATCAAATCATTTAATTCGTTCTCTTCTGTGCAATCTTGTATTTCTCTATACAAATTGACTCTATCGGTTGAAGATGCATAATTAGTAGGAATATGTGCATCTAAAGTAAATGACAAGTTGAACTTTGTGGGCTTCTTTTGAGCTAACTTGATTCCCTTCTCGTTAGCTCGTTTTTGCTCTATCACTTCTTTTAATAATTTCGTATAAGTCTCATAACCTAATGAGTCTACAAATCCTGCTTGTTCTGAGCCCAAAATATTTCCACTACCTCTAATCGCCAAGTCTTGTTGAGCAATTTTATATCCGGATCCTAATTCAGTGAAATCTTTTAATGCTTTCAGTCTCTTCCTACCTTCATCACTGATTCTATCGTAGTCCCTATATAATAAATATGCATATGCCAATCTATTTGATCTTCCGACTCTTCCTTTGATTTGATAGAGCTGAGCCAATCCGAAATTTTGTGAGTCTTCCACAATAATAGTATTTACATTTGGAACATCCAAACCTGATTCGATAATTGAAGTTGAGACCAATATTTCTATTTTTTTGTCGTAGAAATCATTCATGACATCCGCAATTTGATTTGCATCCATCGAACCATGAGCTACACCGACTGTGATATTAGGAAACATCTTCTTTAGTTTTCCAGCGACGGAAGAAATTGTATCTATTCTGTTATGAAGGAAATAAACTTGTCCGTCTCTTGCTAATTCTCTGGAAATGACTTCTTTGATTAATCCATCATTTTCTTGGCAAACATATGTTTTTACCGGCAATCTATTTTGAGGTGCATCTTCCAAAATAGACATAGGTCTTATAGTTAACAATGACATTTGCAATGTTCTAGGAATAGGAGTTGCCGACAATGATAGAACATCTAAATTCTTAGCGATTTCTTTAATTCTTTCCTTTTGTGCCACTCCAAATTTTTGCTCTTCGTCGACTACTAGAAGTCCTAATTCTTTAAACTTAACATCTTGAGATAGAAGTCTGTGTGTTCCGATGACCAAATCTATTTTTCCTGCACTTAAATCTTCTAGAGTTTGTTTCTCTTCTTTGGAGCTATTGAATCTATTCAATATTCCAATTCTTACACCAGTGTCTTTGAATCTTTGTTTTGCTACTTCAAAATGTTGTCTTGAAAGTACTGTTGTAGGACATAATAAAGCAGCCTGATATCCATTCATAACAGCTTTAAATATTGCTTTGAAAGCTAATTCTGTTTTTCCAAATCCAACATCTCCAGCTATCAGTCTATCCATAGGATGTGGTTTTTCCATATCTGTTGATATATCGTTCCAAGCTTTGTTTTGAGATAAAGTTAAGGGATAAGGGAAATCTTTTGCAAAATTTCCTTCTTCGACTGGGTCTGATTTATATGCAATTCCTTTTATTCTTTCTCTTTCGGAATAAATATTAAGAAGCTTGTCGGCTAAGAAGGTCATTCTTGATTTAATTTTAGCTTTCTTTCTAGCCCAAGTAGCTCCACCTATTGTATCTAATGATGGTCTATTTGCTTCTGAACCAGCATATTTTCTTATATTGTTAAAATTTTTAATTGGAACCATCAAAGTAGCTTGATCGGCATATTCGATAGTTATATAGTCCAATCCTTTATATTGCTGAATTCCTTCAAAGATTCCAATTCCGTTTTTCTCTTCAACTACATAATCGCCTTTGACTAAATCAGAATATTTTTTTATAGGTTTAAAGTCTTTATAACGAGTCAAGAATCTTGATTTCTTTAAAGCTACTCCAAAGATTTCAGCTGAAGATAAAAACTCGGCTTTATCTTTGATTCTAAATCCTTTGGTCAGGCTAGAAGAAAGGATAGTAATTCCGTTTTCTATACTTGAATCCATAGAATAAGGATAGGATGATTCATTTAAATAATTAATGTAAGTTGGAATGGTCTTATCATCCAAACAAGCATATGTTTTCAAGTTCAATCTTTTTGCATCGTCTAATAAAATGCCAGATTGATTTAAATTCGAATTTGTAACAGGAATTTCACAGATTCCATCATTTGATTCCAATGAATTTAATTCTATTTTCTTATAGTGTGCTTCTCTATTGGCTACACTAGGAAGTTCATATATACTTTCTAAAGGCAGAGATAATCCTTTTGTTTTGTTGTCGGCAAAATAAGATATTTCATCTTCCTTAAATGAATTTTGGCTTTGATAAAATTGCTTTGGTGAAACCATGAATATCTTATATTGTTTGAGATAATTGATGATGGTTCCCTTTTTGACATCGTAATATGGAAATAAAGATTCATCGGCATCTAATACTATTCCACTTTTGATAGTATTCTCTGATGATATTTCAATATCTTTGATCTTTTCATCAATTTCTAATTTTAGATTTGAATCCTTTATTGATTTCAAATCTTTAAGCATTAATTCTTTAGCTTTTATTGCAGTTTCTTGATTTACTGGTCTTTCACTCGCTGGTAAAATTGTAGCTTTTGTAAGCTGTGTTTCACTCTTTAATGTTAAAGGACTAAATAGTCGAATTGAATCAATTTTGTCATCATCTAATTCGATACGAATAGGTAGGTCGTAAGAAGGTGAAAAAACATCTAAAATGGTTCCTCTTACAGCATATTCAAAGCCGCTATTTACCCAATTGACTCTGCTGTATCCTTCGTTAGATAGTTTGGATACTAATTCATCTCTATCTATCACTTCACCTACTTCTATATCAAATGCGACATCATCAAATAATTCAGGTGAATCTATCGGTGATAGCGAAGCTGCAGAGTTGAATAAAACTATTATGTTTTCGCTGTTTCTAATTCGATATAGTGTTCTAAGTCTTTCTCTAGCCATTTCTTTGGATGAAGAAGTGTTTCCTAATCTAAGAATCTCATCTTTAGGATAAATAGCTACTTTTTCACTAGGTAAAAAGTCTAATAAATAATCTGAGAAGAGTTGAACATCATATAAAGAAGGGAAGGCTAAAGCAATCTTTGAAGGATTATTGTTATAAGCTGTGACTATTTGTAGGGCTAGGCTTTGCAAATTTGAAGTCACAAAATCTTGTTCATCATCGATGGACTGAATTTGTGGACTGTCTTTTAAATATTTTGATATTAAATTTATTAGTTTACTTTGCATTGTTTTCCTTTGATTTCTTTGCAGACATTAAGCTCAAAGCACGTTGAAATCCGAATTTAATCATCAAATGAAGGAATTCAATAGCTTCATCTTCAGCTTTGTTGATCAATTCTCTATCTTCCTTAGATGGCTTTCCTAAAACATAATCGACAGTATCTGCTTTTGTTTTAGGCTCTCCTGTTCCGATTCTAATTCTCTTGAATTCAGTAGTTCCTAAATTATCTATGATATTTTGTAATCCTTTTTGTCCGCCGGATGAGCCTTTGATTTTAATTCTGTATTCTCCTGGTTTGATGGCCATATCATCACAGATGACTATTAAATCTTCCACAGGAATTTTATAGTAACGCATTAATGGAACAATGCAAGTTCCAGATAAGTTCATATAAGTCAATGGCTCAACTATAAATACAGTTTCACCTTCAATGTTAGCTTTGACATATCTACCTTGGAAATCGACTTTGTCCAAAGATAATCCTAAGTCTTCAGCTAATCCTTCAACGACTTCAAATCCCATATTATGTCTTGTTCCGACATAATCAAGACCAAAATTTCCTAATCCTGCTATTATTTTCATAATTCAACCCTCAATGCTGAATAATTATATCAAAGGGAAATAAATATAGTTCATATTAGGGATTTCATAAAAGTTGATAATGCGTATACCTTTAATATATATTGATAAACTAGTCTTATAATTTAATAATGATTTAGGAGGAATTGAGATGGAAGAGAAAAAAGAATCTTTAATAAAGTCTTTTATGAGTGGTCTTCTCGGTGGATTGTTCTCATTAACTCCTATGGGAAACTATGGAGTTTTATATACTTCTGGATTCTTAAATAACAGCCTTACCAAAAAGCCGAAGATAAGATGGATTTGGTGTGCTTTATTAGCTGTTTTAGGATTGATCATTGGAACTTTACCAAGATTGATAATGGGTGTTAATTATCTTGAAGATAAATTTCCATTGGCAACATTTTTATTGTTTGGAATTGCAAGCTTAGGTCTTATCATCGCTTCTTTGATAAAAGAGGTTAAGAAGAAAGACAAAACAACATTAGAAAATATACTGTTTCCAACTTTACTCATTGTTGGAATGGCAATATCTTTTGTTATGACTTTCTTTTTGAATAAGAGTAGCGATCAACCTTTGATAGGAAATGAATATTTGTCTTGTTTGGTGTTTGGATTTGTTATGGGATTTGCAGTACTGATCCCAGGATTACCTATTCATTCAATATCTAACATTTTTGGTATGTCTTCGACATTAGAAACAATAATGATTAATATTCCTGATAAAGTTGAAATAACAAAATCTATTGGATTGATTGCAATTATGATTATTGGAATGCTGCTAAATTTAATAGTGTTTTACTATCCTTATAAAAAATTATTTAGTATTGTTAAGGATTATATTGGTGGATTATTTATAGGTTTGATGTTAGGATCGATTATAGGAAGTTATTTTGGACATGGTGAATTTATCGATTCGTCCATTCCACCTGAATATACACAAGAAGTTAAATCTATAACTTTATGTGGATTCATCTTTGCTGGAATACTATTGTGCTTGATTCTAGTATTTGCTTTTTCTAATCTAAAGCATAAAGATGATGATATAAACGACAACACTTCTTTGTATGAACAAGATGGTAATAAGAATAAAAAGAAGAAATTCATATTTAATAGAGGGAGAAATCTATGAGTGTTTATAGACTTTCTAAGGATAGAACATTAACAAATTTATCAAATTCTATCTTTAAGTATTTTGGAATCTCAGGTCCGCATCCGGATTCTTTTCCTGATGTTGACGAAGTCCTTCTAAATGATAAAAATAGAGGGAAGAAACTTTGTGTTTTATTAATTGAAGGATGGAGTGAATACGTTTATAAAAAGACAAAAAATAAATCGCCTTTTCTTCATTCAAAACAGGCTATTTCTTTAGAATCTGTTTATCCTACTTGTTCTTTTTGCAATAATGATGCTCTTCTTTATGGAACATATCCTTGCTATGAAGGAAGATTAGGAGAAGTTCAGTATTTCTCTAAAACAGACCAGTATGTAAATATGGTAGATAAAGTAATTCAAGGTACATCTACTATATCTTTTACTGATCCTGACAAGTTCTATAAATCTAAATTGAATTTATTGCAAAACATTTGCGTAATAAAAGAAAAAAAAGATGCTGCTGTTTATTTGGATAGCCGTAAATATATTAATGCACAAGGAAAAATCAGCAGTGGTTTATTCTTCTCAGCTATAGAAGAAAAAATACAATCAAGCGGTGTTTCTTTCATTTTAGCGAGATGGTCACAATTGCAAAATGATATTCTAGAGAATGGATATCGTTCTTTTAAAACTAAAACTTCTATTCAAGTGCTGGATGAGTCTATAAAGACTTTGACTGAAAGAAATCCAGAGACTTTATTTATTGTGGTCGGTGATCATGGATCTGTTAAAACTTCTTGGATTGATATTAGAAAATATCCTGATTTTATAGATACTTTGGTCGAGCCTAGATTTTCTATCAGTCCTAGATTTGCTAGCTTTAGAGTTAAAGAAGGAAAGAAAGAAGAATTCGAAAAATGTTTTAGGACTCATTTTTCAAAATACTTTGAGCTTTATAATAAAGAACAAGTCTATAGAGAAAACATATTTGGATATGGTAGCAATCATGAATTATTCGATGAATTTATAGGTGATTATATTTTAATTTCTAAAGGGAAGAAATCTTTTACCGACGGATCATTTAAGACTCTTTATAAATATTATTATGGTGGAGTAACTAAGAGAGAAGAGAATATTGTGCTTTCTTTTTTTAATAACAAGTAGATTTGTAAATTTATTCTATTATTAAATTCAACTGGTAGTATAATATTGAAAAGGGGAATTTAATTATGTCAGCTTTAAAGAAAACAATTGGGTCTATCTTGTTATGCTCATTCTTATTTAACTTTGGCATTGATGTTGATTTGAATAAAGAGTCGAGCCGTTTGTTTGATAATTTTAGAAGAGCAAAAAATAAAACAGCTCTTGTTTCTAATGACAATAATAATGTTTTCGGTGTTGGTTATTCTATAGATGTTGTTAAATCTAAATATTTGGATGCTGAAGATGTTAAAGATGGTGCACCAATGTTGAATGAAGACTGGTTAAAGAATACTCTTGCTAATCAAAGTGTAAAGCCTCTTCTATATTCAGATTCTTTTTCTATGAGCGATAATTCATTTGAATCATTGTTGTCTTCTTTTGATGCAAAATTTTCTTTTTCAAGTAACATAGGTGGTACTTATGATGTATTTACAGCTAATTTAAGTGATGGTTTTAAAGTAAGTGCTAATATGACTTATAGAAATGCAGCATCGCAGTACTTCTATTGTTTAAACTATTTATATAAAAATTATGAGATTTCACTTCCTAAGTATTCATCTAATTTAACTGACATTCGAAACCATTTAACTCCAGAATATATAGAAGCTGTCACAAATGTATTGAATGGAAAACTAAATTATTCTTCTTTTTTTGATACATTTGGAACTCACTTAATAGCTAAAGGAATATTTGGCGGGAAGGTTGAAGCTTATTATTCACTTATATCTAATGATTGCTACTTAGGTGGGGATGTTAAAGCTGAACTGGATAGCAGTATTAAAGCTGGAATTGAAAATTGTGTTGAGATTGGAAGCAATTTTAGTTATTCTTTTAAAAATGCTACAGGTATAAATGCTACTCATGTCAAAGAACAATTTCGTGTTAATGCAACAGGAGGAGAAGCCTTTTCAGCTACTGGAATTAATAATTTCTCTACTGCGTTTCAAAGTTGGACAAAGTCATTGAGTGATAAAAGTGGGCTTATTGGTTCTAGTCAAGACGGATTGATTCCTGTATGGAATTTGCTTCCTTCTAATTTAAGTACCTCATCTAACATTGAAAAATTAAAATCATATTTCAGGTCTTATGCTAGTCGTTATTATAGCGACGTTAATTACAATTACTATACTTCATCTGAGTTATTTGTGCCTGAACATCGAGATAATGTTGAATATTTTGATTCTCTTATTAATTGTGAAGGTACAGTTTATACAAAAGAAGGGCTTCAATCTGATCCTTTAGTTTGGTTTGATTTGGATAATGGCAAAGGTGACTATACTTGTAGATTTATTCGTGCATTTGGCTATAAGAAGGCTCATGTCTCATTATACATGGATATAAAAGAAATAAATGATGGTTATCAGCATATTTATCTTTATAATGGTCCTAAAGATTCATATAGATGTTTAGGAGAAAAAAGATATGAACATGTTCCAGGAAAGTTGGATACTGAATATAGTCAGGCGGTTATAGGCTTTGATATTAAATTATCTGATTTGAATAAAATTGACGATAAATATGAGAATAAATTATTCTTTTATTTTAGTGAATCGGGATATGATAACAATGATTGGAAATATAGAGACCCAAGAGTTCTAGTTACTTATTATAAGGACTAAAGAATATGCTAACTGTATCGAATATAAAAAAGACTTTTTATTCTAAAGAAGAGAGACAAGATGTTTTAAAGAATATATCTTTTAGTTTGCCTGATAAAGGGATGTATTTTATTGTTGGAAAGAGTGGAAGTGGTAAATCCACTCTTTTGAATTTAATAGGTGGATTAGATACACCGGATAGTGGATCTATTGAATTTAATGGCTTGCAATTAGAAAAAATATCACCGAAAGAATTGAGTTCCTATAGAGCTAGAAGCATTGGATTTGTTTTTCAAGAGTCGAATTTGTTTGATGATTTATCAGTAGAAGACAATTTAACTATACCAGTGGATAGAAAAATAAGCAAAGCAGAAATTGAATCAATCTTAAAAAGATTTGATTTATTCAGCTTAGAAAAACAAAAAGTAAATACACTATCTGGTGGAGAAAAACAGAGAGTCGCAATAATGAGAGCTGTTTTGAAAAATCCGGAAATGATTCTATGCGATGAACCTACTGGATCTCTCGACGAAGAAAATTTTAAAAACATATTTACAATTTTAAAAAATTTAAGTAAGGAAAAACTTGTTATTGTAGTTTCACATGATAGGAAATCTGCTGAGGATTTTGGCGATGGCATAATTGAAATAAAAGATGGTGTTATCAACTTGAATAATGAATTAAAAGATACATCTGACAACAAAGAAAATAATAAAAAGCAACTTAAGATATCGTTTAGAAAACAATTGAAAATAGCCTTCTCTTTAATGAAAAAGAGACCATTAAGATTAGTTTTAATGTTTTTGATATGCATCATTTCATTTTCCATGATTGGAGTTTCTGTTAGTGTGACGGGATTATCTCCAGCTGAAACTATTGTTAAAGAAATGTATAAGGATAACAATAGGCTTCTTTTCTTATATGATTTCAATCATGTTTATGAAGAAAAAAGTACAGCAATTAAGGATAAAGATATAGTTAGTCTTAAAGAAAAAGGAGTGCCTGTTGGAGATGACCCCCTTGTTTTCTATAACACTTTTTATTACTCTTTATCTCCATATAGTGAATGCGACTATATAGCTCATGGACTTGAAATCAATGAAGATAGACTCGCTAACTTAGGGCTTACTTTATTAGCTGGATCTTTACCTAAAGAAGGAAATGAAGTTGTCATTACTGATTATTTCTTTGATCAATTTAAGAAATATGGAGTTTATACATACGATAATATGAATGATGATGACCTTTCTAAAAAAGTAACTACTATCGATAGTTATGATGATATCATTGGCAAGAACATCACTTTTCGAGGTAGGTTAAAAGTTACCGGTGTAATAGGAACAAACTATGATAAGAATGTTTATGAAGCTAAGTTAGATGATAAGCAATTAGGTAGAAAAACAACTCAATACAAAATAGAGAAATTCTTATTTTTGTCTAAAGAATATCAAAACTATATACAACAATATAATAGTTATTCTGAGAATTTGGATCTTAGGAGCGGAATAATAATCAAATTAACTGGTGACTTTAAGAGAGATGTTAGCATTATACAAAGTATTGATGACCAGTATATTGATTTTCTTAATTTTGCAAATACGGAAAAAAGATATTTTTGCTCTTTTTCTAATGAACAAGTAAAAGGGGTCTATTATTTCAATAGGTCCTTTCAACCCAATTTTAAATTGATATTAATTCCGATATCAATATTATTAATTCTATTAGCTGTTGTGATGATATCAATTTATTTAAGTGGTCTTTTAAGCGAAAAACAAAAGATGGTTGGATTGCTTCAATCTATAGGAGTTAATAAAAAAACAATAATTTCTATATTCTCTATTATTGCAATAATCGTCTCAGTTATTTCTATCGCAGTATCGTTTTTAGTTCAATATTTTAGTCTCTTAGGAATAAATTCTTATTTGATCAGCAATTTCTATTTGAATAGTAATGCATATGGATTCTATTGGTACACTATCTTCATTTTAATTGGAATTTCTATCGCAAGTATATTGATAGGAATAGTTGCTCCGACAATTAAACTCTATAAGAAGAAATCTGTAGATTTAATAAGGGAATAGGCATAACATTTATGTTAGAAATCCAAAATCTAAAAAAGAGTTTTAAAGGCAAAGGTGGGAAGACTAAAGTTGTTCTTAATGATATCTCTTTTAGTTTGCCTGATAAAGGGATGTATTTTATTGCTGGAAAGAGTGGAAGTGGTAAATCCACTCTTTTAAATTTAATGGGTGGATTAGATACACCTGATAATGGAGAAATAATCCTTGATGGTAGATGCATAAATAAACTTGATTCTAATGAATTGTTGTCTTATAGATCTAGTACTATAGGTTTTGTATTTCAAGAATATAATTTAATCAATGATATTTCAGTGGAATCAAATATAAGATTGGCAGCTGATAGAACAATTGATGATGGAGAAATTCAATCCTTGCTTGATAAATATGATCTGTCAGAATTTAAGAACAAAAGAGTTAATCTTTTGTCTGGCGGAGAAAAGCAAAGAGTATCATTAATAAGAGCATTAATAAAAAATCCTAGATTGATTCTTTGCGATGAACCTACAGGTGCTTTGGATAGTGAGAATTCAAAAAAAGTATTTGAATATTTAAAAGAAGCTAGTAAGGATAGGTTAGTACTAGTTGTCAGCCACGATAAAGAATCGGCTGATAAATATGGCGATGGATTAATAGAAATTATCGATGGTGAGATTAAAAAATATTCTTTAAATACTACTATAGAGGTTAATACTGAATTACAAAATATAAATGTAACTAAAAGAATAAAGCTATCATTCAACAAAAGAAAAGATTTAATCGCTTCTTTGCTTAGAAATAGAAAACTTAGATTCATAGCTATTATTTTTGTATTCTTATGTTCTTTTTCCCTTCTTGGAATTACTAATTCAATTACTTCATATAATGAAGATGAAGCTACTTTAAAATCAATGTATTCTAAAGGAAGCAATTCTTTAGTTTTTAAGAAAAATTTATATAATAGTAATAATTCATACAATAAATTGTTTGAATTTAACGATGATGATATCAGCAGCGTTAAAAGCAAAGTGGACACTATTATTCCAGTCAGTTCTTTCTTGTCTGGCAAGGCCATCAATAATGGAAAAGGAACTTTTCCAATCAATAGCAAAGATGATCAAGATTCATATTTGGAATGTTATGTTGGCGGGTCTGTAGAAATCGATGATGATTTCTTAGATAAAACAAAACTTACTTTATCTTATGGGTCTTTGCCTAGTAATGATGATGAAATCGTCATAAGTGATTTCTTCGCTGATATGTATAGAAGATTTGGCTTAATTGAAGAAGACAAATCAATTACTAAAATCGATTCATTAGATCAGCTTTTAGGGAAAAAAGTTAGATTTAATAAAATGAATAGTATTTATTCTTCTTTACCACAATCATATAAGATTGTGGGAATCCTAGATACATATTATGATTCTGATTTCTTTGATGATGCTTTTAAAAATAGTTCTGATGATGAATATTGGAATAAAAGATCATTACTTCAAGAAGAGGCTAAATATTCTCTATATAACTTAGCTTATTTTAATGATGGATTTCTTAGTAAATATAAAATCAACAAAATACTTAATGATTATTTTATGCCTTTTGAAAGTGGAACAAGCCTTTATATAAACTGTAATTCATCATTGGAGACAATAACTACTAGAGTAGTTGTGATTGCTCCTGTCTCTAAATTAGATTCTTCTTTATATTCGCTAAAAGATGGTCTTGATGATAAAGAGAATATTGTTGTTTTAGAAAAAGATTTCTTTGAATCTTTAAGTAAAAATACATATTTTGAAAGTGACTTTAATTCCTTTGATTTATATAGTGAAAGTTTAGATTTTAAAAGTAAATTCAATATAGGCGGATATACGACAGATGATTATGGAAAAGGTAAAGGCTATATTTATGTAAGTGATTTTTTATATTCTAAGATTATTGAAAAAGCAAAGCCTTATATAACACCCTATTCAGAGATAATTTATCCATTTACAGGTAATCTAGGCAAAGATTTATCTGTTTTAAATGATATTAAAACTAATGTCACGGATGTTTCAATTAAATTTGATCGTTTTGATTTCACAAAATGGGAAGGTAGTTCGGTGACGTCAAATAGATTCTATTATGAAGCAAGAAAAAAATCTTCATGGTTGATGGATATCATTAAAATCGTTGAATATGTATCATGGGGATTTGTTGCGATATGTTCATTGTTCTTACTTCTTTCTATTATTGATTTAATTCAAAAATCAATTAAAAAGATAGGCGTGTTATGGTCTTTAGGATATTCAATCTTGGATATTAGTTCTTTGTTTTTGATTGTTGAATCTATTTTGTTAGGGATTGCGTTTTTGTTTAGCCTAGTTATTTGTTACTTAGGTATATGGCTAGTTAATAGTCTATTATTAACTAATGCGTTGTACATAAATAATTTATTCAATTTTGGAATTGTTCAAATAGGATATATTTTATTAGTATTAGTTGTTTGTGTGTTGATTGGATTTGGACTTTCCATCTTAAGAATTAAGCATACTAAAGTAGTAGATGTAATTTCTGATAGAAAGTAAGGAAATAAAAAAGAGCACCGTTGAGATGCTCTATTTATTTTCTAATGGCGGCGATAGAATGGATACGACCGATATTTCCACCCTCCTCTGTAGCCAAAAAGTAAGCTTCCCGTCCGAAGAAATCGGCACTGACAACCACTCTTTCATCATTAAAAACGTCAACTCTTTTAAGGAAGCGAGCTCGGTCTTAACCAAGATGAGCTAGCTAAGAAGGTCGAAATAATCCGTACGATCATAAATAAATACGAAACTGGCTTTATGCACATGTCTTTAAAGACTGCTGAGAGACTATGTAAGTTCTTTAACTGCACACCGGATGAATTTATAGGAGAGTATAAGTTTTATACATCCGTAAAGTTAGCTAAGAAAGGATACATACCATCATTCAGAGAATCTCTGGATGGCTTTATCACTTCCTACATTAAGGAATATAACGACTATAAGAAAAAGAGAAAGCCCAATCGGGTCTTTAGAAATGATGAAGATGCCAGGCTTTATGAAACTTTAAAATCACTTCCTATTTCAAAATTTGATAGACTTGCTAAGACTATTATTGAGGCTAATGAGGAAGAGAGAGCTAAGAAAAAAAGTTAAATTTATATTGCTTTAAGAATTTAACTAATAAGCACTTTAATTAAATAAGCTAATTGACTCAAAAAGCAGTTATTGTTGTAAAATGCTTATTTTCTCAATTGAAGGAATAACAATTGCAAAATTATTACCATAACCACTAGATATTCTTGTAGCTCCATAAACAATTATGTCTCTCGTATTGTAATAAAAATCTATGATTTCTAATTCGAAATTATCTAAGTCTTTATTTAGATTACCAGTATCACTAAATTTAAAATGTAATTCTTTAAAATCATTAGTTATTTTATAAATTGAATAACAGTCCTTTAAACTTTCACTACAAAATAGATGTACTTCTTTAATTTCACTTGTTTGATTGCATATAGAAAAATAAATATGTTCATAATTTACTATTTTAAATCTTACCATCTCATCATGTAAAGAATCTAAAATATTCATTATTTTATTCTTATCTTTAAATTCTATTTGTATAAATTTCATATTAACCTCCGTATATAATTTAAAATTAATTATTACTTGATTCCATTTAAACACATTTCACTAGAGAAGAGAATTCAAATTAGTGGTGATGATTATTACAATGCCTTAAAACAAAGCCAAAGCAGTTGGATAGAAAATAGAAATGACAATACTCCATTCATCAAATACATGCTCAGCATAAATCTCAACTTATAAGGATTTGGAAGAAAAAATCAATATGCTCACAGTAAAGACTCCAGTCAGAGAGATTTTTGAGATAGCTATTAGAACAAAGACTGGTAAATTCACAAAGAATGAGATTATGGAACTTTGTCCTGAGATAGGAAGTGGATCTATTGAATAAAGTCCCAAAGCATTATGTGATGAAGGAACCTTCAAAAAAGAAGGTAAAGCCAGAGCAACTTTCTATTACTTGGCTAAAAATTAAAGCTAAGACTATTCCACCGATTTGAAAATTCCAAATTCCACCTACAGCTTTAAAATCTATTTTAAAGCCTATTGGAGCGTTAAATAATCAAAGACAAAAATATATTGAATTATTAAATTCTAGCAATTATTTGTTTGCTAGGAAAAAGTTAAAAATTCTGGTTCGAGCTTTTTGGAGATACTTTTGGAGATTCTTTAATTTTTAGATTTTTACTACCAACTCTTTAAATCTTTGAACTATTAAAATCAAAAAAAAGACCCGATTCTATCGGATCTCTTTGTATATCGCTCTACCTATGATCTAGGCGAGTTTCGAATACGATACCATATCTATTTACGATAATAGCTCGTAGGAAATACGAATGGCGGAGCAATAGAGATTCGAACTCTAGCAGGGATTGCTCCCTCTACGTCCTTAGCAGGGACGCCCCTTGAGCCAGCTTGGGTATTGCTCCAATGCTTTTAAAGCTTATCAATTATGAACCATTATGAAATCTATTTCAAGTAAAAAATAAACATATGGTAAAAAACCACATACAAGATAAATAAATTTACTGAATAGAAAGGAGTGTATATCTTTATCCAATATATAGTATGCCTTATGATTTAAGGAAGACATTATTAATTAAAGAGATAGAGATTATTCCATGCAGAAATATCTTTGAGATGCTAAATAAATTCATGAAGGAGTTGATGGTAATTTTGTTGAATTGATTTTTAAGTCTTTTAAAGACTTTGAATATAAAGAAACGAATTTACTTTTTAACTATCAATAGAATCAAATCTTTAAAAATAATGCTTGACATTTAATTTTAAGATGATAAAATGACAATCCTGCTTTGAAGACGACACACTAACTGAGTTAGTGATAACCTAAACTTCCAATATTCCAGGCAAAACTTATTAGAAGTTTTTAGCACCTTCAAAGCAGGATAGAGTTCAATACTAGCCAATACTAGAAGAGGAGGTAAGATATGAGAAGATTCATTAAGTTTATTGAAAGACTCGTCTCTTTGGATTTTGCAAACATTGCTTCAACATTTGCAAATCTTCCAAACAGATTGATGTAACAAGTTCTAGTCGATAAGATCTAAAAAAGATAGTAGATATAGTATCTATTGTAATATTCAGAATTCGATTGACTATTAGAAACTGCTCCCTATGTAGGAGCAGCTTTTTAATTTTCTCTTAGCCGTTTAGTCCGAAATAGATATAGTTAGAATAATCATACTGACCTTGTTCGCCAAATCTTATTCTTATCTTTCCTTTCACTAAGTCGCTAAATGTTTTAATCTTTTAGTTTAGCTTGGACAACAAAATTTTAATGTTAAATTTAGTAAAATAAAAAAAGCCAAACGAATGACGATTTTAATTATGGCGTAATTAAAATAGATAGCATTATTCCTATTTATGAAGACTTCTTAATTAATAAAGATGGTATTAAATATATCTTTAAAGGAGAAAATTTTTCTTATCAAAATAAAACATATAAATATCAATTAATTAGCGATAACACTGTTTTATAT
>X240_Southern_White_cheeked_Gibbon__coassemble_133_pt1 | contig 19025 bp, 12 predicted proteins | sample X240_Southern_White_cheeked_Gibbon__metabat2_high_PE_003 | metagenome-assembled genome bin X240_Southern_White_cheeked_Gibbon
GCTAATAAGCAAGCATTGGTTGGTATCCTGTTTGAGGGCATCAATAAGTTGCCGAAAGAACAATGGCCTCCGAAGCCATTTGTCTTTAAATGGACACTGGCAGCAGAGAATATCAAGCGGAGAAACATGCTGACCACGGATGTGTGTCTTCGATTGACGGAGGAACTGGGAAAGAATGGCTTTGAAGCTTGCATCTTGAAAGGACAGGGCAATCATACCTACTATGCAGGCTTGACCGCCAATCCATCTCTAGGCTTGCTAAGAACCTGTGGAGATATAGATGCTTGGATTTGGCCAAAGAGTCCAACGAAGCATCCAGTGAAGAGCATCATTGATTTTTGCCAAGAAAAGCACATCTTAGTTTCTTTATGCCATCTTCATGCGGAGGTAAAGCCGATAAGCGGTGTTCCGATAGAAATCCACTTCCGTCCTTCCTTCTTGAATGCGCCATGGAGGGACAAGGCATTTCAACGTATTTTTGAGAAGGCTCAATTTGTAAAGGCTAACATTGATGGCTGTGGGGAAATCCAGAAAATGAGGGTTGATTATGACCTCATCTTCCAAATGAACCATATCTATCGTCATCTGCTGGATGAGGGTGTTGGCTTGCGCCAGGTCTTGGACTTCTATGTCTTGCTGAAAGATTATCATCGCCAAGTTGCTTCGTCTAAGGGTGGTGAAGTGCTGATGTCTCAGAATGTGCTGATGGAGAAGGTAAGAGCCTGCGGCATGTCTCGTTTTGCTTCCGCCCTGATGTATGTATTGCAAGAAATCTTCGCCATGAAGGAAGAGGACTTGATATGCCCAGCCTTAGAGAAACATGGTAAGTTCCTATTAAGCGAAATGATGTTTGCTGGCAATTTCGGTCATTATGATGAGAGAATGGCGCAGCTTGAGGTAAGGAAGGGCAAGTTGTCCTATCAGCTGCGGAAAGCCCAGCGTAGATTCAAGAGAAATCTCCGTTTCCTCACTTCTTATCCCGAAGAGGTGATATGCGAACCCATGGCTAGGGTGGCGCATTGGCTGTGGAGGAAGTGGAGGATGTGGAGGTGGTAGAAATCTACAAATGAGTTCATCTCTGCTAAAAAATCAAAGATTTAGTCGTTTTGTTTGGTGGTTACGAAATAAAAGTGTAAATTTGCAGCTTGAATTTGTTAAACGTTTAATATAGAAGATTATGAGTACTGTTGCAATTAATAATATCTCTGTAAGTCCATTGGAAGCTCTTTGGACATTATTTAAAAGTCAGCCAAAATCTGTACGCAAGGCTTTTACGAAAAAGTTGATGCAAGAGGAGGTTGATGCTGAAACCATGCATAACCAGATGGTAGTGAAGCAGAGCTTGAAGCAGGCTTTTAAAGAATTGGCAGATGCTGAGCAATCAGGAATTGAATTGCCAAATGCCAGAAACTTATTTAAATAGGACTGTATGGAAGTTGACTTTAAATATTTGCCAGAATTTGAAAGAAGGGCTAAGGACTTGGCTAAGAAGTACAAATCTTTTGTCAAGGACTATGATGACTTCTTGGATTCTCTAGAGAAAAATCCGTTCCAAGGTACTTCTTTGGGAATGGGTGTGTATAAAACTCGTATGGCAATTGCTTCCAAAGGCAAGGGCAAAAGTGGTGGCGCTCGTGTCTTAACTTATAATGTGACTAAAACGGCTTCTGGCAAAGTGGTTGTTACTCTTCTTTCCATTTTTGACAAAGGTGAAATGGAAAATGTTTCTGATTTCTATATTAAGAGCTTAGTGAAAGAGGCTAAAAAATAATAATGCAAATTTACAACCGAGCTTAACTTTGGCATATGAAAATTGACTTGTTGCCTGCCTTGAATGGCGATTGTGTTCTTGTAGAGTATGTTCCATCCCACTACTTTTTGATAGATGGGGGGTATGTTGATACATATAAGGACTATTTATTGCCGAAACTAAAAGAAATTTCTGAAAATGGTAGCGCAATTGATGTTATAGTAGTTACACATATTGATGCTGATCATATTTCTGGTATTATCAAGTTGTTTGAAGAAGAGCTTCTTCCTATAGCAATAGGAGAAATCTGGTACAATGGATATCGGCATATTCAGTCTGTAGCTAAGGTTTCAAGCAACGAGGAACATTTTGTACATGACAATATTTGCAAGGAGGTACAATTGGCAGAATCCAAGAAAATTAGCGCTAGACAGGGGTGTACATTGTCAGCACTAATAGCAAGAAGAGGTGTTCCTTGGAATGTTCCTTTGGGCGGTGCAACAATAAAAGGATTATATTCATTTTCTTTTGGAAAGGCTACAATTCATATTCTATCTCCAAACCGTAATGACATTAGCAATGTGGAATCTTTTTGGATGCAAAGGCTTATTAAGGATGGTTTGCTTTCAAAAACCAATAGTAATGAATTTTGGGATGATGCATTTGAGTATTCTTTGAGCAAAGATAAACCTGGTTTCCATTTTCATGAAAGAAATGTATGTAAGAGTTATAACTTAATTAAGATGATGGAGGAAACATATGAACCTGATGAATCTGCTTCAAATGGAAGTTCTATTGCTTTTATACTGGAGGCAGATGGAAGAAAAGTTTTGTTTTTAGGGGATGCACATGCAGAAACAATAGTTGATTCATTGATAGAGTTGTATGGCAAAGAGAATGCACCTTTCGGCTTTGATGCAGTTAAGTTATCACATCATGGTAGCTATAATAATAATTCTCCAGAATTATTGAAGTTGATTAGGTGTAATAACTGGTTAATCTCTACTAATGGAGATAAGTATAATCATCCAGATTTGCCAACATTAGCTCATATTATAGCTAATGGTAATAATCATGAACCAAGGTTGTATTTTAACTATAATCTAGAATTATCTAGAGAATTGACAGCTCAAAGCTATCATGATGATTTTGAATTTGAGACTATCACTCCAGAAGGAGAACAAGGTATAACGATAACGATTTGAAAATATGGAAGGAAGATTAATTGTTCGGATTATTTGTGGAAAGCAAGTTGGAACTGCGTTCTATGTGGCTCCAAACCTTTTATTGACTGCATATCATACAGTGGCATTTTATTCTGATGATGCCGAAAACCTTGTCAAGGATTCAACAGATGGTGACCTGCATTTTGAAATTATACGGAATATAGAAGAATTTGATATTTCAATATTAAAAGTATCGGCACGTTCGGAAAAAGACTTTTATGGTTTACAAGCACACCATCTAAGAATTGATGAAGATGTAGAGTTGTTTGGATATCCTGATAAGAATAGTGTTGGTGGGCTAAGGCTCTGTGGAAAAATAAACAAAAAGGTTTATGATAAACCTGCTAATTACGAACTCTGTCCGAAAGACATTAGTGACCAATATGATTATCAAGGAATGTCTGGTGCTCCTATTCTAATAAAAGACAAGGTGGTAGGAATCGTTATAGAACAAACAGGAAACCATTTGTCTTTTGTCAGTGTAGAAAAGATTAATTCTGTTTTGACAGAAATAAAAATAGAGAAGGAAGAAAGTATTAATTCTATACCTGCTTCTATAGAAGAAGATGTAGAAAAATCTCAACCTAATTATTCGGTATATGAATCACTTGATTCTGTTCTTTCTAATGACAAGTCTCATTGGATTTTGCTCTATGGTTCACCTGGTTGTGGCAAGACAACTGTTGCAGGTAGTTTCGAATCAAGCGATGATAGGATAAAAATTCTTGGCAGATTCTTTTTTAAGGTGCCTAATGATGAAATGAGCCGAGCTATCAGATGTTCGGAAGGATACTTCGTAGATTGGATAGAGACCGTGTTTGTTGCTACATCTGGTATTGATGTAAAGAAATTGACACCTGAAGAAAAAAGAAAAAGCATTTCAGACTGGTTCAGATATCTGAGCAATATCCTTTCTGCTGACGATAAATATGGCGTTATCATTATTGATGGCTTAGATGAATTGGTAACTGATAGGGATAATCGTATAGATGACATCCTATCCTTGCTGCCAGAGAGTTTGCCTAGCAATATAAAAGTAGTATTGTCATGTATTAGTGAAGATATACTTCCTGCCACTATTATTGGAAAGCTGCTTGATGAATTTAAAATTGAGGTGACTCCCCTTAATATGCTAGCATGTGAATCTTATATAAAGGCAAATAGCGGGGAATGGGAGAAAACTTATCCATTTATTCAAGCAGTAGCTCATAAAACAGAAGGTCATCCTCTTTATATGAATTACCTATGCCGCTATATGGCGGAATCTTTTGATGAAAAGACGAAAGAAGGTGAATTGGATGAATGGTTGGATAATTTGCCTACCATCGGTGGTGATATTACCGCTTATTATGAATCAATTTGGAAAAAAGCAAATCCAAAAGGATGTGCTTTTGAAGTGTTGGCTTTATTGTCTCAAATTCGTGGCTCTGTATTGGAATCACAACTACTTAACATGATGGTGTCCCCCAACCCATATGATTTTAAGCAATCTATTGTAGAGTTCAGGCATTTGTTGAAAGAAAAGGATGCAGAGCGATATGAGATTTATCATAGTTCATTCAGGCTTTTTGTTACTCATAAATTGGGGTCGATAATAGGTGTTACAAATGATCAGATTGGAAAATATTGTTTAGCACATAAAGATTTGCCTTACTCAATAGAAAACACTCTCCATCATTTGGTAAATGGTAGCGATGTGATGAAAGGATTGGAAATGTGTAATCAAGAATGGGCGGACTCATGTGCTTTGCATGATGTTTCCCCAGATTTGATAATGCATGATATTAAGGAATGTTTGGCTCTTGCCGTAGATAATGGGCTGTCAATAGAGGTAATTAGGTTAATGTTGCTAGCTCAACGCATAGAGAATCGTTGTGATTCTATAATGGTGGACCATGTGGATGCTTTTATTGATTTGAGTTTTTTACGAGGAAAACCTGATGTGGCAATGAAATATATTGTAAGAGATAATAGACTTTTGGTAGATCTTCCAAGAGCTATGTCCTACCTTCGCATTATGTTTGAATTGAATTATAAAAAGCAGGCTTTAGATTTAGCCGAATCAATTGATGCAAAAATTCGGCAGATTCTTGAGGACAAATCACAAAAGAGTATGGATACATATGTATTTGTTGCTAAAGGATTTTTGATAGTTGAAGGTATTTTGGCGGATGTTGAGAATCAAAAAGATTTGGTTTGCTATTTGACTCATACTCTTAATTATTTGAAGGCGGATACAGAAGAACAAACTAATAAGATGGTTAACTCAATTAGAAGCGAAATTATAGCCTATCAACTCTCGAATCAAATAAGGTCTGGTAAATTTGTGGACTTTGAAAAATATCTTAAGCTCTTTAATGCGACATGGGATGAAAGGGTAGTAATGCTTTTGATAGATGTTGTACGTTTGTATGATGAAAAAGATTCAGGACTTCATAAAATAGGGTATAATGAATCTTTTAAATTTTGCATAAAACAGCTTGAAGAAGTTTTATTACAGTATGATTTCGCATTTTCAGATGAGGATATCAAAAAGATATTAGCAGTACTTGTTGGTAAACCTATACAAGCAAGTGTGATAAAGAAATTATTGGAAAAATATAAACCAGAACTCTTGCCTTTTTCTTTTAGAAATGCCAATGGAGTTGATGTTGATGTAAATTCAGTATTGGGATACTACGTACAAAGCTTTTGTCAGGCATATACAGATGATGATCTTTCGCTACCTGAATTGAATAGGGATTATAAAGATGATGGGTCTTGGGAAAAGTATATAGAGATGTTGGTTGCTCGTACTGCTTATATGCATGGTTTGCTTAGAATGCGTACGGATGGTGATGACCGTTCCTCAATCTATGTAAAATTTAAAGATATTCTTGATTGTCTTGATTTTTCTTTTGAGGAAAGAATCAATTGGAAACGAAGTTATCTTTTGCCTGAAAAGTTAATACCTTTCTTGTATACAAAATTGGCGGAAATATATAGTGATTTTTTTGCTGATAGGATAGATGATCTAATGGAACATGTCAAGAGCAGAATGTCTAATCAATTGTGTTTGTATAGAGAAGGCTATTGTGATGCTCTTCTAGAAATGGCTAAAATCTTGGGCGAAAAGAATATGCGGATGCAAGCTCTTTTCTTTGCAGATGAAGCTGTCAAGTTTATTCTTTATGCAGTTATGAACAGATGGGAACGTTGTAACTATTTGCTTCAACTATGTTGCGAATATGCTAAGTGGGGGGAAACATTGAAAGTTCAAACTACTTATGCGGAAGTGTTGAGAAGTTCTATGGGACCTGATTGGTACAAAGAGGCCCAACTGGACTTAATTAATGAATTTCGCAAATCAGACATACCGTTAGAGGCTGTTCAAGTTGCTCATATGGCTGCGATTTTTGAAGAAGCGTCTGGTGAAATGACGTTTCAGCGATATGTTCAGCAAGAAAAAAACGAGTTTGTGGCAACAATAGCCAAGGCTTCTTCTTTATCTGATGCAATTGGTTATTATAAGTTTGAAACTTTGCCTTCACCAGAAAGTATTATCTGTAATGCTGAGGAATGGAAGGTTGACATGCCTAAATTAGGTGATGGATATGATCTTGGTGCCAATCATCTAATAGAGGCTAGTGCTATATGCCAGTTATTGAGAGAATGTAAAGCGATATCACCTTACATAAGATATGCCATTAGTGAACTGTTTTGGGAAAACTGGGACAAGCTACACAATGATAATCAATACGCTAGCCTTCACTCGGAAATTATAGCAGAGTTGGGGCTGGAAAAGTCTATAGAAATACTAGCGCCAAGAATGGCTGAGTATATAGTCTCAGACTATGATAATAAAAAAGGTGAGTATCTAAAAGATTTCGAAAAAACAACAACTTCTAATGAGTTCTTTGATGCATTGGAACAAAATTTGAACAAGCATAATTATAAATGGGAGCGAATTGTGCCTGAAGAAAAGACATCGGAAAAGCGAGAAAACCTACAAGAGAGTATTGGCTTACTTCCTTCAAGCAAGGTGCTTTTAGACAACATGAGAAAGAGCATAATTTCACCAGTTGGTACTTATTGGTTCTCGCTCAGTGAATTTATTACTCCACTTATCAATATGCCAGATTTTGATAGATGTAAGCTATATGATGTGATTTCTAGCCATTATAACATCAATGTTCAACCTTCAAGACAACAAGATAGTAAATTTAGTTGGATGAAAGGTTTTCATAAAGAGATCAATCAAGATGAGCAAATGATTCATTTTCTCATCTGGTTTCTTATGCATCCAGATAATAGCGTTTCCAAAAGAGCAAGTGGGGTGTTGAAATGGCTAAGTACTTATGATGCAAGAGTAATAAAATGCTTGATAGAGGAAATCCTATATCCATGTGAAGTGGGATTAAATACAGAGGCTTCTAGCGTTTTATTAAATATTACAATGATGGCTCCCTCTTTGGTCCTAGAGAGTTTTAAGGATATTGATATTAAGAAGAAATTGTTGAGTGTTTGTAATTTCTCGGTATCGTGGAATCTTTATAACATAGCGTTGACATTGTCTGAAAAATGTGGAAATTGCTGTATTTTAGAAGAAATGCAACGTGTTATCCCAGAAAGTTTGCCGGATAGAAGCGATGTTCTCTTTGATAATGACGATAAAATGTTTGTCAGTACTAAAATTGATGCACTTAATTATTGGCAAGTTACTGGGGGAAAAGAGTTTGCAAAACCATATTTGGATGCAGTGCATCGACTGCAAGAAGATGGTACATTAGATAGATTATTCCAATCTGATAGGTATGTCCATAGGAGTTTCTATTTGGGGCAAATATTTAAGGGTAGATGTGCTCGAACAATGGAAGATGTCCTTAATAAAGTTCTTTATGGAAAAGTAGATATTAGAAGAGCTAGGGATGTGTATAATGTAATTAATGGCTAATGAGTATGACTAAGCAATTCGGAACTTTATATTCTGGTAGGGAGGATTTTGAGAGAGGTTCAAATCTCCTAAAAGAGAGTATGGAAAATCAGCATATTTCGTTTGCGCAAGGTATGGGCAATCATTTAGTGGATTCCTTGAAGAGAGCAAAAAAACTTCCAAATGGCAGGCTAGATTTATATACGATAGATGAATCCATTCGTTCTGTTTTCCATATCTTAGTGTCTGATCATTTCGATAAAATATATGAAGCAAAGAAGTAAATACGGCATGCCTACGCCAAAATCGCGTGAAGAATTTGAACATAATGTTTTTCTCACGATAGACGATATTGAACGCCATAGTGATAATCCATCATATTTGTCAAGTCGTTTATGGGCTTTAGGTGATTCTCTGGAACATGCGAGATATTTGCCAAACAAGCGAATTGAACTACCTACAATTGATGAGAGAATGAGGCTAATTTCTAATATGATGGATTGGGAAAAATATCTTCCACCAGTTTCAATAGAAAAGAAATGTGATTGATAATTATAATTAATATCAGCTATTATGAAATTATCCTTTTTACAAGCTTATGATGGTGATTGCATCCATATAGAGCATGGTGGACATCATGTGGTTATTGATGGCGGTCCAAAGTGTGAGGAGTTGGAGGATATCGTTAAGAACATAGTAAGCAATCATGAGAAAATTGATTTACTTGTTATAACCCATTATGACAAGGATCATATTTTGGGTATCTATAACATATTGCTTAAATTGTCCTCTACAGAATCTCTAAAAGATTTGATAGGGGAAGTTTGGTTCAATGCGACTAAGATAGGGTACAAAGGTAATCAGTATAACTTATCTGCTAATCAAGCAAGAAATTTGAGCGACTTGTTGATTCGTACTGATGTTAACTGGATTTCAGAAGTAACTTGTGGAAAACAATTTCATTTTGATAACAATGCTTGGTTAGAAGTACTTTATGGTGGCGAGATATTGAATGCAATGTCAGATAATAGATATTTGGGTGGTGCGTCTTGTGACTGGGATACGTCATTACAAGTTCTTGAATCTTATGTTGATGATTTAGTGTTGGATAAGTCTAAGACTAATTCTGAGTCAATGATTATAGTATTGCATGTCGGAGATGACAAACAAATACTTTTGCCTGGTGATGCTACTCCTGATAAATTGTTGGCAGTACTGAAAGATTATGTAGAAGGTGGAAATTCGAACCGTTTTTCTTTGATCAAATTACCTCATCATGGTAGTTATAGAAACCTAACACAGAATATTTTGGGCACGATAGAGTGTAAGGAGTATATGATTTGTTCCAATGGAGACAAACACTTTCTTCCTAATAAAATGACTTTATTGAAGGTATCCAAGTGGGGGCGTAAATCTAATGGGGATAATTTCCTTTTTCATTTTAATTACTTCGATGAATTGTTTTCAAAATTAAATATTTCGGAACAAGATATGCAAAATTATCAGATTTCATGTGATGGACAACGATGCTTTGAATTTTAACTACAATGCTTGTAGTATTACGGTGTTAGTTGCTGGAAGTAAGCAGCAGGGGTCGGGATATATTTATATAACTCCGCCAACTTGCCAATACAACTACATATTAACGGCAAAGCACATCTTTCAGGAAGGTGATGCGGATGTTGAAATAAGTAGGCTAGGGGATATCCAAATTAAAAGATATCTGCTGGAACCAAAATTGGAGGAGATGGTTTTGTCGCAGTCAACTTTGGATAAAAGGGCATATTTTGCAAAAGATATGGATCTTGCTATTTTTAAAATAGACAAGGAATACATGCCTAACGCTAAAAGAGTCTTTGTGAAAAACGTGATAGATGTTAAAAATAAGTCTCTATGTGAATCGGTATCTTTTCCTACAATGTTTCGAAAAGATCGAACGATTTTGAATTTTTCAGTAAAAGACAATGAGTTGTTTTGTCTAAAGTTGGATGAGTTTGCAAAAGATGTAGAACACCTTAAGGCTATCTCTGGTTCTGGAATTTATTTAACTTCTGAACCATATTTGATAGGTGTAATAACTGGCTATAGGCATACAGACTTTGAGTTAAACGAAGTTAGCCTATCAAAAATAGATTGGAATAAGGTAAACGTAGACTTGAAGTCTATTGGATGGTTGCAGTTAGAGACGAAAGAATCAAAATATTCCAAAATTGCTGATAATCAAGAAATCATCAATATTGGTGATGTAAATGTGAATAATGTCTCTTTTGATTTTGGTAGAGGTATAGAAAATCTCGAATATGATTTGAGAGATGATTGGTTCTTTGACCCTTTGCATTATGCAGATATGTGCAACAAAAGTTTCGTCTTAAAATATTTCTCAAATAAAAGAAACAGGGAAGAATATCATGCGGATAAAATGACGGTTGCTTATTTGCCAAAAAAATCGTTAGTCTTGAGAAGGGCAATGATTGGCAGATTTATTGACCGACTTATTTATACCTCCTTACTCCAAATCTTGGGGCCTGCTATTGATAGAAATTTAAGCCCTTATGTTTTTTCTGCTAGATATAATAAGGAAAAGGCTCCTGGACTTATCGCAAATGGCGTGGTGCAGTGGATCAAGATGAACTATCTTATCAAGGATTGGGCATCTGAGAGTACTGGTTGTTTGGTAAAGGTAGACTTACTGAACTATTATGATACAATCAATAAGGAAATTTTGGTGAGGTTGCTTAATGAGATTGCAAGTTCTGATGACGAAAAAAGAGCTGTTGGCTTTTTGAATAACTTCCTTAAAGAAATTGATGAACCTGAAAATAAAATGGGTTTGCCTCAGAACTGTGATGCTTCTTCACTACTTGCTACATTCTATGTGAGCCATATTGATGAATTTTTGTTGTCTAGAGCCCTGCATTATTGCAGGTTTATGGACGATATATACTTTGTGGCTAAGGACGTGTATGAGGCTAGACATTTATTGCAGGTCATGGAAAAAGAATTACGTTCTATAGGACTTGCCCTTAATTCTCAAAAGGTGAAATTTGTTGATCTTAGTAAGCAAGATGAAGTAGCGCAGTTAGAGGATTCTCTTTATGCTTATGACTATAATAAGCAAATGATATACGTGATGATACGTAGTCATCAAAAGGCTAGACGTATGAACGCAATGGCAAAACTCATTGATGAACTTGCTCAGGCTTTGTTTGAACGTACTCCTAAAAACATAGAAAAAGCAGATAGGTCTCTTAAATTCTGTCTGCATGTGCTATGTTCTTGCCCTGTTAAGCTATATACAGGTTGGGATGATTTCTTGAAAGCCTTGCTAAAATTGGTTGATATTCAAGAAAATGACCCTTCTTTGACTCCTTTGCTATGCCAAATCTTGGCATCTTTAAGCAGGGCAAGAGATATATCGGAAATTGAAGCTAAGATAGCTCTATCTCTGATGAAGGGACATTACACCTATGAATGGCAGACTTATAACTTATGGATGTTACTGGCATATCTTAAATATCAAACACCAGAATTGTTGAAATATGCAGCCCAGCAGATAGATTCCAATGATGAAACTCGCAGGATAGAAGTAGCTGCTATTATGATTTATATGGTGACTATTAAGCCGAAGTATAATAGAATCTTGTTGCATAAATTGAGAAATAATCAAATGCGTGGTTATGTTCAACAGAGATGTGCATTGATAGCTTGTCGAAACATTGAGGACGAGGCTATAGATGATACAATCAAATCTCTGCTTCCTAGTGATTTGCAAGTTTGTCATCCTTTCTTGTATAGAAACAAAGAATGTGGATTGGTATATTTTCATGCTATTAGTTCTACTTATATGCCAAGTAGCAGCTCTAGCGTCTTATTTCCTGAATTTTATTCTGGCCTATGAAAACGTATATTGTAGTGGTATATGAGCAAGTGGTTTCTGCCATCAGTGCTGATAAAGATGAAAATCAGATAGAGGAACTTAAGGCTCAGCGATATTATTCAAATTGTTTATTTGTAACTCCTCATGTCTCAGAATTGCTAACAACTCCGAGGTTGGCGGATGCTTGTAAGGCAAAGATACTAGATTTAGAATGTTTGGATAAGGAAATCAGACAGTCTCTTACCTATGTGGATACTCATAGTTGGGTATGGAATGAGGCAGAGATGGTGAAATATTATCTTGACAAAGATTTGAATGTGGAAGAAAAACAGGTAGAGAAAGTCCTGCCTATTTTAAAAGAATGCTTCTGCAAAATGAAGGAGCTAGGGAAAGAGGAATGGGAGAGAATTGAGAAGATTGAAATACCAATTAATACTTTGCTCTATAGGTATCAACGTAAAGGTTTCTATGTAAATACTGAAGCAGTAAAAGCTGAATGCGAAAAGTGTTATTCTGAAATGTATCATCTGAAGAATAAAATTCAGATAGAGTATGGACAGGTTACGCCAAATGTACAACAATATATGTTAGAACATGGCATTTCGCAGTGGCATATCGATCATTATAAGCGTAAAATCTTGGCTAGGCATCATCCTGAGTTGAATGATTATTGCCAATTGGAAAAGGCTGAACGAGATTTTAAGTCATTGATTTATATGTCTTCTTTTGCAGAAAAGCGAAATTGTTGCCCACAGTACAAAGGCTTTGGTACCTCAACTGGTAGAATCATGATGAGAGAGCCTGCCTTGCAAAATTTAAAAAGAGAATATAGAATATTCCTAAAGGATCCTAGTCTGAAGGACAAAGAATACTTATATGTAGATTATTGCCAGTTTGAAGCTGGCATCTTGGCAGGTATCATTGGCAATGAGAAACTTATAGATTTATATAATAACGGAGATATCTATGATAAGTTGAAAAGCCTTACCAATGTGGATAGAGAAATGTCTAAAACTTTCTTTTATTGTTTTGTTTATGGTGGTTTCGTTGCGGATGGCGCAAAGCCTTTCTTTGATGAATATTGTCCTCAGACAGACATAGATAAGATTGTGACTTTGGCTCAAAAAGAAGGAAAGGTGAGCTCGCCTTTAGGTAATGTTAGAAAATTAAATCCAGATGGGGACAATAAATGGGTAGTAAATCATCTTATCCAGAGTACTTCGTCCTTGATATTCAAGGAGGCGTTGCTTAAAGTGGAGAGTATTAGTTATCTAGGCAAGATTCAACTGATTATGCCTATGCATGATGCTGCATTGTATATTGTTGATAAAGAAGAAGGAATAAAAGAATTGATACAGAAACAGTTTGTTGCTGCATTTAAAAACAGATTTCCGAAAATTAATCCAATTGTGAAGTTTAAGGATTATTTTGCTGGAGAATAAACATATTGTTTATGGTGAATAGACATAAAAGATATATTGCATATATTAGTCTTTGTTTAGGATTTTTTTTGCTAGTCAAGGTTTTGCATGTTGTTCCACAAGTCTTTCTTTCGCTACGCAGTTTTGCGGGAGTAGCATGCTTTTGGACATCAATCTGTTTATTGTGCATTTGCATTCTTGTTGAGTATTTTTATAGCCATCGACATGAATATGCAAAGAACCCTATAGAATCTTACAGGCAAGAAGTTTCACCTTTTTACTTTGATATTCCAACCTCTAATGATATGTTAGGTCGTAAGGAATATGCTAGATTGTTAGTTGATAAGATTTTTACTTCTTTCTATGAAAATCGAAGCAAGCATATAGATTATTCATTTGTGATTCATATCGGTGAGCATTATGGGCATGGAAAAACATCCTTCTTAATGATGCTTGGTGAAGAACTAAACAAGAGCAAGCATCCTGTCATAAAAATGAATTTTGAACCCTGGCTATGTGAAACTGAGGCTGGGATAGTTTGCGAGTTTTTTGAAGCATTCAGAATCGAAGTTGGTGAATATCTTCCAAAACTAAATGGAGCAATAAAAGATTATATGGTCTTGCTCTTGTCTTCTATAGAATGTAAGCATAATGGGGTTACATTAAAACTTAATCCTAGTTATGGAAGTAAGAGAACTCTAAAAAACACACATGATGAGATCCAAAAGAAATTGTGCCATATAGATCGTCCCATCATTATAACAATAGACGATGTGGACCGATTGCAAAATAGGGAGTTAATGATGATTTTGAAAATCATCAGAGATACTGCTGATTTTCCAAATGTTTTCTATGTTGTAGCTGCTGATAACTTACATTTAAAGCAGATGCTTTTGTCTTTGAATATCTCAAATCCAGAGAATTATCTAAAGAAGTTTTTCAACTTGGAATTTCAGCTTCCTGCAGATGAGAATGTTGCTTTTAAAAAACTGTTAGATCTGGTGAATAAGAAGTTTAATACTATTCTTCAAGACGAAAACCAGATTTATATCTATATCACTCAAATAGAGAAAGTACCATATATGAAAGTTGTATTCTCTAATATGAGAGAAGTGTATAGGTTTGTCAATGCCTACTTCTTAGCCATAGATTCCAAAAAAGATATTCATGAGTTAAACCTTTTTGATATGTTTTTACTTACAATGATTCAAATGCTCAATTTGGAATACTATATGCAATTGAGAGACAATTTCTTAAATATATTGGATATTGTACATTTGGGTAATGATATCCTTCTTCAATGGAAGGGTGAGTATAATATTGTACAAATACAAGATGAGAAAGATACATTGATTCAGATTGAGGAGGTTGCAGCAAAAGATATAAACAAGCCTCGTAAAGAGAAACATTCAGAAGACGTAATGATACCTAAATTTGAAAACACCATAGAGGATTCTAAGGTTACTCAAAGTGACATAATACCAATATTAATGAATATGTTGTTTGGAAAAGGAACACATCAGATACAAGAAAATAGTGTTTGCAGACATAATATGTACTTCAAGTATTTTACTAATGTGGATGCTAGCTATATGGTATCAAAAATGGAAGTAATAGATATGCTTTATTCTGATGAAAAAACATATAGAGATAAATTGATTAGAGAATTCGAATTAAATAAAGATAATTATTTCCTTTCGGAGTTTATGCATGTCATACCGAATCTTTGCAGGTTGAAGGAAACAGAAATATTGAAGAAATTCTTTATTTATGTGGATGTCTGCTACCATTATAAAAGGTTTGTAGACAATGTGCTTCTAATAAAGTCTTTAGCAGGCTATGAGGGATATGGAATTTTTAGTCAAAAGCTTTATCCTATTTTATGTGGCTTGTATGGTAGCAATAGTTGGGCAAGAAATGGAGAGACTCAAAAAAGAATTGAGAGTGAGCTTGATGAATTTTGCATGAAAGAGCAAGATATTAATCTCTTATTCATATCCTTAACTGTCATGTCTAATTCATTGGGGAATTTCATTTTTGGTCGTAAGTTCATAAGTGATTCTTTTGAAAAGCTTGTTGATAGACTATTTGACGAGAAAATTTTAAATAGTAAAGGGGAACTTGGTTACCAAGAGATAGATACAATTATTCAAATTAGGTCTGATATTTCTCTTGATGAATATTGGACGAAGAAGTTTGAGGCATATTTAAAAGACAATAAAGAAGCATGTTTGACGCTCCTTAGCAAACTTGTCATATTCAATTCAAATGGTAATATAGAATGGAATTGGCATTATAGAAAGGCAATTTTAGATGATTCAGCTTTGCCTTATGATAATATACTGGCGCACTTGATAGAAACGTATCCAAATGAGAAAGAGATTTTTGCAGCCTTACTTTTTTTGCATAATCATTTCCATAGTTTGCAAGATGTGTCAGGGTTGAACGATAATGCATTTGTAAAAATGGCAAAAGAAAGAAATGTAAATATTTGACAATGAACACAAATACAGATTTTGACAAGATAGATAAGGTACTCTCAAAGATTACTAGCAAGGAGCTGAAGAGCTTTGTGAGGGTGTATTCTTATACCCATGATGACTTTGCCACAGCCTTGGTGGAGAAGTTTTGGAAGCCTGAGCGTGGTAATTATAAAGAGATGGTGGAGGCTTGCTTTGCCCATGCTGGCGTATTGGGCAAGCGATTCGGAGAGCCTGACTTGGATTGGGGGAAGATTGAGAAGGACCTACAGGCGGTGATGAGAAAGGCGGTGAGCATGAGGAAGAAAGGGAACCTGATAGATGCTGCCATCATCGCTGGGTATGTAATGACTACCACCTGTGGGGAGTTTGAGCGTGATCATGAGCACTATAAGCCTGTGCGCTATGACTTGTGGGCTGAGGAGAACAAGGTGCTGAAAGGCATTGTGACGCAAGCTGCCGACATGGTGAGGAAACTGCTGATACAGAGTGATGAGATTGAGGATGATTCTCGATTGGGGATGCTCGGAGACATCGTGAAGCGGTGTGAGGAGATTGGCGACAACTATTTCATGCGCTTCGAGTGGTTCGTGGACGAGGCGATGCCGCTGCTCTGTGGCGATGATGAGAAGACTTATATGGCGCATATCAGCAAACGCTTGAAGAACCGAAAGGAAAAGTACTTCCATTATCGCTACTATATCCAAAAGGCGGATTACTGGATAGCACATGGCAAACGTGCCAAGGCTGAGAAGCTGATGATGGACAGGCGTGATGATGAGAATATCAGAAGTCATTATATCGACTGCTTGATAGAATGGAAGGAATACAAGAAGGCTATCGAGATTATTGATGACAATAAGAATGATTTCAAGGCTTATTCCAATAAATGGGAGAACAAGGTGGTGGAGGCTTTGAAGTTGTCGGGAGATAAGGAATGGCTGATTGAGGAGTGCAGGAAGCGTTGCATCACGAGCAGTTATAAGTTGAAATACTTTAAGGCATTGAAGGAAGCTGTGCCTAAGGAGGAATGGAAGGATTTCTTGAATCAGCTTTGGGATGAGGTGGATTGGAGCCAAGAGTATCAGGAGTCGGAAGCCATCATCGCCATCCAAGAAAAGATGCTTGACAGGATGAAGATGGTCTTTGTGCATCATAGTTGGAATCTATGGGAGATGTTTGTGAAGTATATCAAGTATGTGCCCAAGAAAGACCAGACTTTCGTGGGTGAACTCATGAGCGAGAAAATCTGCCGTTTGGCTTTGCTGAAAGAGAAACCTAAGGAGTTTGCTTGGCTCTTGGGGGAAGTGCAGCGTATGATGGGACTCTCTCGTATTGCTGATGATGTGATTAAGGAGGGCATCAGGAATTTGATCAAGGAACACCCAAAGAATTATTACTTGAAGAATTATTTGGGCTGTGTGTTGTAATTGTACTTTGAATGAAAGAAATCAAGCTTTTTGATTATCAACAGGAGATGTTGGAGAATATCACGGAGGCTTTTTCCGCTGCTGCCTTTGACACCGTTCTCTATAATGAGAAGGGAAAAAGGGTGAATGTGGGGAGTTCGGTGATGGTGCAGATGCCTACGGGGACTGGCAAGACCTACGTGATGGCGGCTGTGGTGAAATGGTTCTTGGAGACTTATTCCAAAGGGGAAGTGTGGCTTGTTGCTCATCGCAAAGAGTTGGTGGAGCAGATGGAGCGGACGCTCGACCGCTTTGCTTTGGAGTATGGGGAGAAGGACGAGGAACTGAAGGCGAAGGTAAGAATCAGGGTATTGTCTATCCAATGGCTCACCAGGAATATCGGGAACTTGGAAAAGAATGGTTTTAAGCCTGGGTTGATTATCGTGGATGAAGCTCATCACGCTCTTGCCACTTCTTATCAGGATGTGTTCATCAGAAACCATAAAGCCTTGAAGATTGGTATGACGGCAACGCCTTGTCGCATGAAGCAGGCTTCATTTGGCACGTTGTTCAGTCGTTTGATTACTTCGCCTTCCACAAGGGATTTTATCATGCGTGGGTATTTGGCTCCTTATAACTATGTGGTTATCGGGATGAAATCCACTGACCAGCAGATTATCAATCTCTTGAAAGGGCGTGGCAGTGACGGTGACTATTCCGTGAAGGAAATGGATGAGAAACTGAATATTCCGCCAGCCATCCGACGACTCTACAATAGTGTGGTGAAATATGCCCATGGAAAGAAAGGCATTGTGTATGCCATTGACATCGACCATGCCAAGGCGATTGCGGAATGTTATAATGCGCTTGGCATCAAGGTGGTGGCTTTGGATAGCAAGACGGCTGCTAAGACCCGAAAGAAAGCGGTGGAGGCATTTAGGGAAGGAGAATTGGACTGCTTGGTGAATGTGAACCTCTTTGATGAGGGCTTTGACTGTCCTGATGTGGAATATATACAGATGGCTCGTCCTACGTTGTCGCTTGCCAAATATCTCCAGATGGTGGGTCGTGGACTGCGCATCAACAAGAAAGACCCGAAGAAGGTGTGTATGATTATCGACAATGTGGGCAACTATAGGAAGTTTGGATTGCCTGACAGGTTCCGTGACTGGGATGCCATGTTTGAGGGAGATATGCCAGGTAAGGGTGCTGTGCCGTCATACGTGAAAAAGGTTAGCAGTATCATTGCCGTGGATGATGAGATGGTGATGGTAAAGGAGGCGGATACGAGCCGAAAGAAGATGACGGCTGAGGAGTTGAGGACATTCAAGGAGAACATTGTACCATTTGAGGCTAAGGGTGAATGGAGAATGGGACTGAAGTCGGGCGATGAAATCGTGTTGCCGCCTATCTATTCTTACATTTCCGATTTCAAAGGTATCTATGCGGTATTTCATCCTGCCGGAAAACATTTGGTGTCGGGGATTATCGACATGTATGGGTATGTGATTGTTCCTGCGGAATATAGAGGCTTCTATTTCATCAATAGGTATTCTGTGTTGGGTATCAAGGATAATGGAAGTACGGAAAAGATTATGCTATAAATCATGATGGAGCTGTTTGATTATCAAAAAGAAATGGTGGAACGGATTGGGAGGGCTTTTGGAAAGCACCAATCCGTCATGGTGCAAATGCCGACGGGAACGGGGAAAACAATCGTTTTGAGTAACGTTGTTTTCTCGTTCTTGGAGAAGGATAAAAGGGAGGTTTGGGTCGTAGCTCATCGACGGGAGCTGGTTTCTCAGATTCGAGAAACTTTAAAAAGAGGTTTTTCAAATTTGAATAAGAGTCTTGGTAAAGGGAGTTTTCCAACCACCCCGTCCCTCCTTCATAAGGAGGGCTCCACCGCTTTCCCCAAGCCCCTTTCCCCTCAGGGGACAGGGGATGTAA
>X240_Southern_White_cheeked_Gibbon__coassemble_144_pt1 | contig 18270 bp, 18 predicted proteins | sample X240_Southern_White_cheeked_Gibbon__metabat2_high_PE_003 | metagenome-assembled genome bin X240_Southern_White_cheeked_Gibbon
AAATTATCTTATGCAGTCTATTCAATATTTATCACCTTATTTACTTGCTTATCTTTTATTTTCGGCGGCTTTTATAACACTTACGGAGAAAATAATAAAATTAACATAACATTCCAAAATTATATTAATTCAGCTCCTGGATTATATGTAAGGGGAGATTCTGATATCGATTTAAATCAAATCGATTCAACTAGCATTTTTTCAGTGATCAACAGCAATTGTTTATTCATCACAAACAAAACAGATCCAAATTCTAAAATTGTTGGAGTCCTAGCCATTCAATATGACCAGAATTTTTCCGACTTTGGGATAAATCTAGTTAAAGGAAATTATCCGAAGAATAAAAACGAAATAATAGTTTCTAAAAATGCATATGATTCATATGTATCATTTGTTAAAGAAAATGATGATTTGACAAATGATGAAGCTTCCAACCAATTCTTTAATTTGACAGATTTAGGTTATTCCATTGTCGGTATATATGAGCCTGAGTTTTATGATAACTATGAATTGCATTATACAGCCACATTAAATACAGCTGCTCTTTCTTATAACTTTATGCTGAACAACGGTTTCACAATAACAGACAAAAGTACTAGATACGATATGATAATTAGGAATAATTATGATAATAGGCATAAAATTAAAGCAGATCAAATAATTGAACCCCTATTATATTGGGATAGCATTTCAAGCACTCCAGATTCTGAATCTAGGATTGAATTAGATGCTGATGGTAAATATCCGTACTCTATAATCGACAAATACAATAGTTGGTTAATCTTAATGTACGGAACAATAGGGCTTACTGCCATATTTGCAATAATAATGATAATATCCTTTTATAATTCAAATAAAAGATTATTCATATTGCTTAGAGTCTCTGGAATGTCGAGAGAAAGACAAATAAAGAATAGCTTTATATGCTTCTCCTTATTATCAATAATAGATACAGTATTGGGAATAGGAATAGGAGAAGGATTAGGTCAGCTAATAGCATTGATATTAAAAGAATCATTCAATCCATGCATATCAATTTTCAATGCATACTATCTTATCCCAATAATATCTCCAATCATTTGCTTAATATCGATAATTATTTTTTACATTGTTTTAGCATATTTCTTAAGCCCTAAAGATTTATCGAAAAAGCTAAATGAAATAAAACGTAAATAAGCTTACAGATTGAATTTGAAAATTATTTGCAATTTATGTTGACAACATTTTTAACACGCTGTATATTGAATATGAAAATGAATTTCAATTTAATATTAGAGGTGTTTAAAATATGAATAAGATAAAAATATATAGTTTTATAATGCTAAATATAATTAGTTCTTCATTACTATTTTCTTGTAACATGGAGCCATTCAATGGAATATCTACTACATTTGGACCTATGTATGACTTCACAAAAAGAATAGTCAAAGATAAATTAGATGTAATAACTATAGTCGGTGAGAATGAACCACATGGATTTGAACCAAATGATCCTCAAATAGCCGCTAAAACTGAAAGAGCAAAGTTATTAGTAGCATATGGTCAAGGAATCGATGACTATGCAAAAAATATGACATCTAAGGATAAATATTTTTGCGCCACGACAAACGTTGAATTCTTTAATACAAAAGATTCCGATGGAGTCGAGACAAAGGTTAAAGATCCACACGCATGGTTATCGATTAAGGATTCTAAAATAATGTTGAAATCTATTGCAGACAAAGTTGTTGAAATAGATCCAGACAACAAAAGCTACTATGAAGAAAACTTAAAAGAAGCTTTAGATGAATTTAACGCTCTAGATGATGAATATACAAATGCTCTAGTCAATGATAAAATCACTACTAATGTCTTTGTAACTTCTCATGAAGCTCTCGCTTATCTAGCTAGAGATTATGGCCTAATCCAATATGGGATTGCCGACATAGCCGAAAACGAACCTAATTCATCTCAAATATCAAAAATTGTCGATTATATAATGACACATGATATTCATTATATTTGTCTAGAAGAATTAGATGAGCCTGGTCATGTAACTACAGTAATTAATGAAATCCATAAAATCAATTCGACATACAAAATAGATACTGTTCAATTAAATGCATTTGAAGGTGTATCCATAAATAATTGGTCTTCCACTGACAATTATATTTCGATAATGAAAAACAATCTGAATCAGTTGAAAAAAGCTTTAGGTTACAAGCTTTAAAGAGGAAATACATATGTTTGCTTATTCATTCATGCAAAGAGCTTTAATAGCTATAATTCTTCTCGGAATAATACTTCCTATCATCGGATTGAATATGACCACAAAAAGACTATCTATGATAGGCGACACCCTATCCCACACTTCCTTATGTGGTATAGCTCTAGGATTAGCTGCAGGTACAATGCCTACTGTTTGGGCGATAGGAGTGAGTATAGTCGCAGGAATCATAATAGAAATAGTTAGAAACCATTTCAAAAAATATTCCGAATTGACATTATCTATAGTGATGTCCACTGCTGTTGGAGTTGCAGGAATTCTAACTTCAAAATGGGCTAGTGGAAATAAAATAGAATCATATTTGTTTGGATCATTAATAACAGTCCAGTGGGATTCTATATGGATAATAATAGGTGTATCAATAATAACAATATTATTCAATTTGATCTTCTATAGAACTATTATGTATACATCATATAGCGAAAGCGAAGCTAGAATTTCTGGTGTGCCAGTAAAAGCTATGAATTTAATTAACACGATTCTCGTAGCGTGTGTAGTCGCTGTTGCATCTTCGATAATAGGATCTTTGCTCGTATCAAGTCTATTAGTAATTCCTGTTGCAAGTTCTTTGCAACTATGCAAAAGCTATAAATTTACTATGTTGAGTTCAATAATAATATCTTTGATATGCGGTGTTAGTGGATTATGTATTTCATATCCTTTAAGTATCAACACTGGTGGAACTATTGTATTGATGGCTACCGCCATACTCATACTATCAATAATTTATAAGTTTATATTAAAAAACCTCTTTAAAAGCAGAGCTTTAGAGAGGAGTAAGTCAGCTTAACAATTTATATTTATTATATAAATTTGTTAAATTACATTCCTTGAGTTTTCAATCAATTCGTCAACGATTCCATCCCCCAATCCAATCAAAGGAACTATGAAATATTTTGCTCCCATAATTTTGGCTGCGGTCAAATAAATTTTTCCTGCCGGGACAATGACATCTGCACGATCGGGTTTTAGCTTATATTTTTGTCTTCTTTCATCGACAGTCATGCCGGAGATCTCATTATATAAAGCCTTCAATTCATCAGCACGAAGAATGTTGACACCTTTCTTAGTCTCGTGTTCAGACATCTTCCAATAGCGGTTGATATTTCCACCGGTTCCGATAATGTTTAACTCACCATATTTATCATGATATTCATTGAGCAAATCCTTAAGCTTGCCCCATGTTTCGAATTTATCTTTCTTAGCTAATATTCTCAAAGTTCCTATAGCAAAGGATGTCGATTCGATAGGCTTCCCGTCCTTGATCAAAGAAATCTCAGTGGATCCTCCACCGACATCGACAGACAAATAAACTCCTTCATCACAGTGGATATCGGATATTATAGAAGTGATTGTCTGAGCTTCTTTTTCTCCAGATACTATCTGCATATCAATTCCGGTTTCCTTACGAATTCTCCAAATGATATCTGATCCATTCTTGGCTTCACGCATAGCTGAAGTTGCATAAGCTCTATAGTCTATAACACCATATATATTCATCAAAGATCTAAAAGCTTTCATAGTATCTATCAATTGCTCTTCTTTCCTAAAGCTAATGGATCCAGTAGAGAAGACATCGGCACCAAGTCTTAAAGGAATTCTTATCTCTTGAATTCTAGCAGATACTATCTGGCCTTTCTGATTCTGATAAACATCTTTTATAACAAGTCTACCTGCATTTGTTCCGACATCAATGCCAGCGTAATATCCATTTTTCATGAGCCTAAAGCCTTCCTTCAATATAGTAATTAGATTACAACAAAATCATCTATTTTTTTATACTTTTTTCAAGTAATTAGACATGAAAAGGAGATTATAAGAAATAAACCACATTTAAATATATGGATTTATAAATTGTTTTTGCTTCGAAATATGAGATATTTTCGAAGCATTTCAAATCAATATAGAATACTAAATATCTGTATCAATCAAAAATAGGGATTTTTTATCCCTATTTTAATTCTAGCAATCCTTACTTGTTCTTATAATGCTTATAAAGTATTTCTTGACTACGAATCTTTCCAGACCCGTCAGTATATCTTACATTCTGACCTTTGCCATCTACAACAAACGATTTCGTATTATCGTTGAATCCACTATCAAATATGAATTGCAATTCTTTTTGGCAGTCTTTATCTAAGACTGGAGTTACAACTTCAATACGATTATATAAATTACGAGGCATCCAATCAGCCGAACCCATAAAGTAAAGAGGTTTACCACCATTTTGGAAAATAAATATTCTAGAGTGTTCCAAATATCTATCTATGATTGCATGAATATGTATATTCTCTGACAATCCTGGAATTCCAGTTATCATAGAACAGTTACCACGTATTAATAAATCTATCTTTACTCCTGCTCTACTAGCTTCATATAATTTTTCGACCATAGCTTTATCAGTGATATGGTTGATCTTGATTTGAATTCCAGAAGGCTTGCCTGCCAAGTGATTCTTTATTTCATTGTCTATCAAATCACTAAATTTCTTCTGCATTTTGTTAGGCGAAACTAATAATCTTTGGAATGTAGGCTGTTTATAAGGCTTAGCAATCATTTCAAATATCGAATTAATATCATTTACAATCTTCTTATCAGCAGTGAATAAGAGGCAATCAGTATATGTTCTGGCATTTCCTTCATGGAAGTTTCCTGTCGATATGACTGCGATATCAGGTCCATCCTTGACTTTCACTGAAACAATCTTTCCGTGGACCTTAAAGCCTTCAACACCAGTCAAAACTTCACATCCTGCATCTCTCAAAGTTTGTGAGATTGAAATATTTGACGATTCATCAAATCTAGCCATAAGCTCAACCATACAAGTGACTTTCTTGCCGTTTCTAGCAGCTTGAGTCAAAGCTCTGACGACCTCAGAATTCTTGGCTGCTCTATAAATAGAAGTTTTAATAGAAACTACTCTAGGAGAAACTGCACAAACTTGTAAGAATCTAATAAAGGCATCGAAAGATTCATAAGGGACATGAACCAATAAGTCTTTTGCTCTAATAGAATCTATCATATTCTTTCCTTGAGCGACTAAGTCTATTTCATGTGTTGGCCAAGGCTCGTTCTTTAGTGAGACATCGCCAAAGAACGGGAATTTCATCAAATCTTTATTATTGTGATAACGTCCTCCAACTGAAATCATATCTGAGTCATCAATATCCAAAGATCTAATCAATTTATTCTTCAAATCATCTGGAATTCCCGCTCCAAATATTGCACGAATAGGGATTCCCTTGACACGGGTCTTTACAGCTTGAGCAATGGATTGAAGAACACTTTCCTCTGGATCAGACTCAACTTCCATCTCAGCATCCTTAGAGAACTTAAATGCATACGCATCGAATGTATCATATCCCAAACCTTCAAATATATATGAAAGATGGTATCTTACAATATCATCTAGATAAATTACATAATGATTATTTCCTATATCCGGAAGTTTAATAAATCTACCAGTAATTCCAACCGGGAGAGGAATCAATGCGTACCCTAACTTCTTGGTACCTTTCTTAGACATCTTAACAGCTAAGTAAATATGAGCGTCATTGACATCAGAAAGATTTGCTTTTTGAGAGATGATTATTGGATTTATATATCCAGCAACATTTTTAACATAATAATCATGAACGAAGTTTTGCTGAGATTTGTTCAAATGCTTCTCATCTATAAGATGAATTCCCTTCTTCTCCAATTCATCAAATATATGTGATTTAATAACGTCGTATTCTTTTGAATACAAAGCAGTAAGACTAGTGATCTGCTTCAACGTATTCAAAGCTTCTTCTCTTTCATCTTTAAATTCTTTTCCTTTAGTTTCAGCTATTCTCTTAGCTGAAGCTACTCTAACTTTATAGAACTCATCCAAATTATTTGAATAAATTCCAAGAAAACTCAGTCTTTCATATAAAGGAACATCTTCATTAGCTGCTTCTTTAAGTACTCTATTGTTGAAGTACATCCAAGATACATCTCTAACGATATAGTTGGAATCATTCAATTCGATGACATCATCAATCTTTTTACTCTTATTATTAGCCATAATACTCCCTCCCAAAACAATCATTACTCATGTATATATTTTATTGTTTTTCAAAGATTAAGGATATAAAAAGATTGTAAATACTTATATTTTGGGTTTTATTTAATACAAATAATAAATACTTCTTTCAATTCAAAACTAGCAAATTATATATCTATTACATTTCAATTCTATTTGATGCTACTGTATTTCATCCAAGTCATTAGTGTTCTTCCGTCCTTTATAGTTCCATCCATACATTTAATTTCAAATTCTTTAATTGGCATTCTAATGATATTAAGAAATTCATCTGGATCCCTTTTAATATTTCCTAAATATAATCCAGTTGCTAAGAAAGGATATACGATTTCATTAGAATAAGCTGGTGCTGGATAAAATTCACCTAGACTAACCCATGTTTCAGCTTTATAACCGGTCTCTTCTTCCAATTCTCTTTTAGCTGTATCTAATAAATCTTCAGCACCATCTCTTTTGCCTGCAGGTAAACCTACTATTCCTCTTTTAAAAGTATTTCTATATTGTTCCTCAACTATAACATTATTCTCATCATCTATAGCTAAAATGACTACTCCATTCTTTCTATCTACTATTTCTCTTATAGCTTCTTTATTGTTAGGCATCTTTACCTTTAGCACATCTACATTAATCTTCTTTCCTTCATATATTCTATTTACATCTATTATTTTTTCTTTTAAATCCATAATATTCTCCTATGCTCTAATTATAAGAATTACACTAAAGAATAAATATCTTTTTTATTATCTATCTTTAAGCTTTATTAATTATAGATGCTATTAATAAAACAAACTCATTTGTTATAAAATAAATTAAAAGAAGGAAACGGCTATGGAATTTCATTTAATAAGCGCTGATATAACAACATTAAATGTAGATGCTATCGTAAATGCAGCAAATAATGATTTGCTTCCTGGGGGAGGAGTTTGTGGAGCTATATATTCTAAAGCTGGATATGATGAATTATATAAGTCTTGCTTAGAAATAGGACATTGTAATACTGGAGAATCAGTAATAACTCCTGGATTCAATCTACCTTCTAAATACATAATACATACAGTAGGACCTGTCTATAGAAATGGAAATCATAATGAATCTAAATTGCTAGAATCATGTTATTTAAATTCACTAGATTTAGCAAAACAAAATGATATTCATTCCATAGCTTTTCCTCTAATATCCTCAGGAATCTATGGGTATCCTAAAAAAGAGGCATATGAAATTGCTTATAAAGCTATTTCAAATTATTTAACAAAAGAGGATTACGATTTAAAAGTATATCTATGTATTCTAGATAATAGTTTCTTAATATCTATAGAAGAAAGAAGTAAATTGAAAGAATACATCTCTAGCAATTTAATTGGAGTTGGTCATGGTGATAGATGTTTCTTCTCAATTAAAGAAAGAAATCTAGCACCTCGTTTAGCAGCATTTCCAACTAACGAATCTTTTAAAAAAGAAATACAAGATAATTTAGAGAAATCTTTCTCAGATTATCTATTGAAACTTATAGATGAGAGAAATCTAAAAGATTCCGATGTCTATAAGAAAGCTGGAATAGATAGAAAGTTATTTTCTAAAATAAGACGAACAGATTATCAGCCTAGCAAAGACACAGCTTTAAAACTGTGTATAGCTTTAAATCTAAACACAGATGATACTAAAGACTTATTGGGTAAGGCTGGATATGCATTGAGTCAAAGTATAGAAAGGGATTTAATTATTCAATACTGTATCACTAATAAAATATTTGATTTGATGAAAATTAATAACTATTTATTCTCTTTTAATCAAAAAACTTTAGATTGATTATTTGTCGCTTTCAAAGCGACCTTTTTACATCGAATTATTTATATAGTATCAACGTAAAAAGGAGAAAAGAGATATGAACAATTCAACAGAGTTAGTAGTGATACTAGATAGATCAGGTTCGATGCAGAGATTAGCTGAAGATACTATTGGGGGATTTAATTCTTTGATTGAAAATCAAAGAAAGCTAGAAGGTAAATGCACAGTGACTACAGTCTTATTCGACAACAAAGTAGAAATTCTCTATCAAGGGAAAAATATAAAAGAAGTCCCGACATTAACTTCTAAAGAATACTTTGCTAGAGGGTCGACTGCTTTATTGGACGCTATAGGAATAACAATAAATGAAACTAACAGCAAAATTTCATCGATGAAAGAAGAAGAAGAAAAGCCAAACAAAGTTTTAGTTGCTATCACAACAGATGGATTAGAGAATTCATCCAATGAATATTCTTATTCTTCAATCAAATCCTTGATTGAAGAGAAGAAGAAGCTTGGTTGGGACTTCATATTCTTGGGAGCAAATATTGACGCTATTGGAGAAGCTAATAAATTTGGAATAGAAAGAGATATGGCAATGAACATCAAAGCCACTAAAGTCGGACAAAGATATGCTTTTGAATCCATCAATAGAGCGGCATACCATGCTAGATTCTCAAACGCCATTTCATCCGATTGGAAAGATACACAAGAAATCGATATACCAGAAGAAAAGAAAGAAGATGTTAGTTTAAAGGAAAGACCTATAATTTTAAATCATATAAAAAGATTTAGAAGATAAATATAATCTCATCTAAAACAAATACAATTCAAAATCAAATACATAGAACAAACTAAGCCTTTTATTTATATAATATCTATTGGTGAGGTGAAATATATGAAAATAGTATCTATCAATAGAGATATATGTATAGGCTGTGGAATGTGCACAGCAATTGCTGATGCAGTATTTGAGCTTTCCGATGACGGACTAGCTTCAGTCAAGATTCCTAATGGAGAATTGACAAATGCCGATGATGAAGACGTCGCTGAGCAAGCTAAAGACGCATGCCCTAGCGGAGCTATTGAAATAGAAGAGAAATAGATTGATCTATCATTTTAATTAATAAAAGCTTTAACACTTCTATTAAGCTTGTTATTTTGGCTTATATAAACGATCTATCTAATATAACAAGTTATTAAGACATCTTAATAAAAAATGCTGTATCGACTACCGATACAGCATTTTTATTTTATGAAAACTAAATTCCAATTATAACGTGCATCAATAAAGCTTAATTACATTGATAGCTATATTACTTAGCATTCAATGCAGCTTTTTTCTTCTCTTCCATAACTTTCTGCAAGTCATTGTTCTTCTTACGAGTCATACAGTCAGCTCTCATTTGCTCAACCACTTTGAGAGGGACTTCTCTATAAGATCCTCTGGGCATATCTTTGAGTCCGATATTTCCAATAGAGATTCTCTTCAAACTATAAACTCTCTTTCCAAGATATTCCATCATTCTACGAATCTCACGGTTTCTACCTTCATGAATAGTTATTTCATAAGTACAATTATAAATTGAGATTCCAGCTTCCCTTACTTGAGCAGGAGAAGTCATTCCATCTTCTAGAGGGATTCCATTTCTGAGTTGTTCGATTTCAGGTTTTGTAAGTCTCTTATTGATTTTGACTTCATACACTTTGTCAGGACTTGATGAAGGATGCATGACCAAGTTTGCAAAATCACCATCGTTGGTCAAAAGAATAAGGCCTTCTGAATTGATGTCCAAACGTCCGATAGGGAAAACTCTTCCATACTGAGGAGGAACCAATTGAGTTACGAGCTTTCTATCTCTTGGATCAGAAGCAGTGCAAATAAATCCCAAAGGTTTATTGACTGCCAAATATACTTTTTGACCTACTCTAGCCAAAGGATATCCATCAACTTCAATATAGCAGTTAGGATCAAAAGAACTTCCTAATTTATCGACAACCTTATGATTTACTTTGACTTTACCTGCTGTTATATAATCCTCAGCTTTACGACGAGAACAGAATCCTCTATCAGCTATAATTTTTTGAAGACGAACTAATCCATCAGCAGATACATCGTTGGATTCATCCTCTTCATGCTTTATTTCTTCCTCAGGTTGTTCTAACTGAGCTTCTTTGTTTTCTTCTTCAACTTCCTGAACTTCTTTGTTTTCTTCTTCAACTTCGGCTTCTTTTTCGATTTCTTCGTCTATCATATCTTTTACCTCACTTTTTTCATTTCAAGTCGATTTATTACCCATAGACCTAACTGCTGAGCAAACAGAGTTGCTTTACTATTTGCTGCTTCATCCGACAACTGCTTAGGCGAATGTGCATCGATTCCTATGATGCACTTTGCCCCCATCTCACTAGCTATTGAGAAGAATGATGTAGTCGGATAAGACCATCTATATTCTTCTCCAATTTTCTTCTTTCCTGATCTTATCCCACCGACATTAATTTCGAGAGGAACATCACATTCCATAGCTGTTTCGATTATCTCGGTAGAGATTTTACGACAATCGGAGTCAAAGGTCTCCACTTCACTCAAAAAAAGATCAGGATGAACAAAACAAGAGTATAAACCAGAACGCAAGGCTTTGCAGGCAACTTCTTTATAAATATACAAAGTATTTGCTGTAGTTCCTTTTCCAAAGTGAGCATAGACTTGTCTCAATGAATTCATAGCTCCGTGATTTCCCAACAGTAAGTAATCCAATGTTCCGGTTTGAAGAAGCACTTTTAAGTAAGGCATATAATAATCAAAAGCTTCGGCTTCATATCCCAGATATATTTTGATTCTACCTTCATATTTCTTAGCTAGAGATCTAATCGAATCAAAATACCCTTGAGCTTGATTATAGGTGCCTCTAATTCCAGGCTCATTGAATCCAGGATACATGACATGATCAGAGAATCCTAATTCAGACAATCCCATGCCCAATGCTTCTTTCACATAATCTTCATCGATGCCATCAGCATGACCGCATCTATAAGTATGTGTATGATAATTTCCAGTCATGCCAAAGCCTCCATTTAATATTATATCTTTAATAAGTCACCTTATAAAGGACAAGTCCTTTACCAGGGACTTTCAACCTAGGTGTACCCGTAACACCTATTCCAGAGAGTTTGTCTTTGATAGATTCCAATGAAGATCTACCAGTCGCCACCTCAACAGCTGCTCCGACCATAAATCTAACCTGATATCTATGAAAACAAGGACCTTTTATATAAGTGAATAAAATTCCATCTTTCTGTATAACTTCTATAGATTCTATTGCACTTATATAAGTCTCATTTTCATCCTTTCTATCATCTTTAGAAGAAAACAATTTAAAGTCATGAATCCCAAGAAAAATATTTAATGTCTCTTTATATTTTTCTATATCTATTTCTTTGTTTGGGTGATATAAATGAGATTGAAGAAACGGCTCTCCTTCCAAATCAATCAAATAAATATATGTTTTCGAATGAGCTGAGAATCTAGGGCTAAAAGAATCATTTCTTTCTTCTATTGATTTTACTTTTAATATTCCATTAAAAGGCAAGGATAAAACTGAAGGCAGTTTATTCATTTTTATCCTATCATCACAAGGAGTAAAAGCACAGACGAAATCCATTGCTGAAACATCGCTATCCAATCTAGAGCAGCACTCCAAATCTATAGGCCTATCATAGATTCTAGATAGAACTTTTTCTAATTCACCTTGGACAGTCTTACATCCTTTTTGCTTTTGTGTTCCTTTAAAGCAAAGACCGTCAAACCCAATATGCATTACATATTTCATAGAAAACTAGCAATAGATTTTAAATATATCGATAACAGATCCATCGACTTGGAAATAAACAAAGAATAGAGAAGATGCTAATGCAACACACCCGAATATCAGCCATAGAGCATCGACAAATCTGAAAGGATATTGACGATAACGAGTTCTTTTCCCTAATGGATCATATCCTCTAGCCTCGAGTGCATAGGCCAACTCCGATGCATGATGAAAAGAAGTTGTTATTAAAGGAATTAATAGTGAAACAATAGCTTTTATTCTATCTTTAGCTTTACCATTTGAATAATCCAAACCCCTTGCTGCTTGAGCTTTAAATATAGTTTTAGCTTCACTAGCTAATACTGGGATAAATCTCAGTGCCAAAGACATAGTCATAGAAAAGGCAGCAGTAGGAACATGAAGCCAGCGAAGTGGAGTTAAGTACCACTCCAAGGCAAAAGTCATATCCATAGGTTTAGTAGTGGAAGCAAACATCAACGATAGAATAACCATTAGGAAGATTCTAGCTATGATGTATCCGATAAATAAAAATGTCGCAGAAGTTATAGGTTTCTTACCTATCTCAAATAGCACTTGGCTATTTTTAGTCCATTCAGGTGCTTTCCAAAAGAAGAAATTCAATATGATGACAACAAACAATAAAACCCAAAGAAATGACATAGATTTCATCAGGCTGCCAAATGAAATTCTACTTATCAATAATCCAATCATCAATAAAACAAATATTCCGCCCAATACAACTAAAGACATTGCGTATGGATATACGACATCCACTCTATTTCCATAAGGCAGGAAAATTGCAACCATAAAAACAACAAGCAAGAATAGCTTTACTCTTGTATCCATTCTATGAATAGGTGTGTTGAATGGGACATACTGTCCAAAAGATCCAAATCCGTTCATACCCTACACCTCTTTATTTCTTCAGCCAAAGATTTTGAATCTTTAACTTTTTCTAAGTCTATATCTAACCCACCTTCTTTAAGCTTCAAAGCATATTCAAACGCTTTAGGTGGAACCAAAGAAGCTTTATCCATAACTTCCTGATCTTGGAAGACTTCATAAGGCTTTTTATAAGCGATGAGTTTTCCATCGCTTATTACCGCCATACGATGTGCATTCTTCAACGCAAATTCCATATCATGAGTGATGAACACAATGGTCATACCTTCAGCATTTTTAGCCATGATACTATCCATTATTTCTTTTGCACCTTCAGGATCCAATCCAACTGTAGGCTCATCCAATATTAAAATCTCCGGGTTAAAAGCCAAAATGCCCGCTATTGCTACTCTTCTCTTCTCACCGCCAGATAATTCAAATGGCGATCTAGAAAAATAAGAAGTTGGAATTCCAACTGAAAGCAATGCATTTTGAGCATTTGTTTGAGCTGTTCCTTTATCCATCCCGAAATTTTCAGGTCCGACCATAACATCTTTTAATACACTAGTCTCAAACAACTGCATCTCAGAGAATTGAAACATGAGTCCAATCATCTTTCTTAAACTCTTCCAATCCTTCAATTTCTTAGGCTTTTTATACTTTATCTTTCCATTCTTCTTAACCACAGGAGTTTGATCTACAACTATTCCATTGGGATAAGTTATAACACCTGTTGTCGGAGTTAAAAGAGCGTCGATGTTTTGAACGAGAGTCGACTTGCCAGACCCTGTCTTTCCGACCAAAGCAATGATTTCACCTTGTTCAATATCCATCGAAACATCGATGAGAGCTTCTTTCTCATTAGATGTCTTCCTATCATAAAAATAACAAAGATTCTTTACTTGGAGTGCTGACATAATTGCCTCCCTAATTCTTCAGGGTTGTCAAACTTAGAAGTCTCAATTCCTAATTCTGATAAATCATTTCTAAGCTGATAATCAAAGGGAAGAGTAAGACCTAATTCTTCGACAAGTTTAGGATTAGAGAACGATTCATTAGGTGAACCGGTAAATCCAAGTTTCTCGTGATCCAAAGCTATTACATAATCCGCTTTCTCAATCTCAGCCGTTTCATGTGTCACTGATAAAATCGTTAAGTTAGGAAACTTCTTTTTTAAATCCTTGAGCATGCTTATCATCTCAATCTTACTCAAAGGATCGAGCATAGAAGTAGATTCGTCCAAAAGCAATATGGATGGATTTCTAACTAAAATCGAAGCTAATGCGACACGTTGCATTTGACCGCCAGATAGTTTTGTAGGCTCTCTTTTAAGCAAATCAGTCAAATTTAACTTTTCTGCTATAGTCTTCACTTCTTCCAGCATCTCTTTATAAGACACTCTATTGTTTTCCAATCCAAAAGCGATATCTTCTTCAACCGTAGCACCTACAAATTGAGAATCTGGATTTTGGAATACTATTCCAACTTGCTTTCCTATCAATTCATCAACGTTATCGTCAGTAACTTGTGTTCCGTTAATAAACAAAAGACCAGATGTAGGAATAACTAATCCTGCAATAATTTTAAGGAGAGTTGATTTCCCAGTTCCATTTCTTCCTACAATACAACAATACGAATTCTTAGGAATCGATATAGACAAAGAATCCAAAACCATTCCCTCTTCTTTTGTATAGAAGAAAGACAACTTCTTTGTTCCTATAGCTTCGTTTTCTTCTCTCTTATCCATTTGAGACCTCGTTATCATATTTTCCACTGTTAATATCTTCTATCTCTTCTTTACTCAACTTCTCACCTCTAGCTTTTGCTTGAATCTTATGAGCTTTTAGTATAGCAAGTCTCTTCTTTTTAAGTGTGTTTTGTTCATCAGTTCCATAAGAAAGTCCTTTTCTTATTCTGGTTTCATGAACAATTATATAAATCCAATAGCCACCATACACTAGAAATGATACAACACCAACACCAATTAGGACACCACGAAGTAAATTTTCATCCTTACTAGTTAAAACTCCCCAGAGCATGCTTATGAGCAAAGCTAAAATCAAAAGGACAATTAAAGATTTCAAGAAATACTTCCAATAAGGTGTCGGCTGTACCGGCTTTCCTTCGTCTCTATAACTCATATTTCATATCTCCAAAATCTATTTGCGGTACTCTTCCTAGATATTGAGAAGTTTCAACACCAGCCATTTCAAACAGCTTTCTAGAAGCTATTGAATAAGTTTTATCGTGATACTTATCATCTAAAAAAATAACTTTCTTAATTCCAGCTTGAATAACCGCTTTAGCACATTCGTTGCAAGGAAACAAAGTTACATATAAAGTCGATCCTTTGAGTCTTCTTTCAGTATTCAAGATAGCATTTAATTCAGCATGGCAGACATATGGATACTTTGTATCTAATTCACTTACACCTTCTCTAGCCCAAGGTATTTTAGAGTCATCGATACCGATAGGCATTCCGTTGTATCCCAAAGATAAAACTTTATGTTCGTCAGAAACAATTGCTGCTCCAACTTTGGTAGAAGTATCTTTGGATCTAAGAGAAGACAAAATTGCGATGGACATAAAATATTCATCCCAATTTATATGATTTGTTCTTATATCTTCCTTATCTTTAACTATTACTTTAGGTAAATTGCTCATAATAAACACCTCTCTACAAACAAGAATAATTATATATAAAAAGAGCAAAATACTATTAGGTTATGAGGATTTTATAAATTTCCTCTTGCAAAATCAAAGTAATGTGTTTATAGTTATTAAGCACTTGGGTCTTTAGCTCAGCTGGGAGAGCATCCGCTTGACGTGCGGAAGGTCATAGGTTCGAACCCTATAGGACCCACCATTAAGAAAAAATAATAGGATTGATACTAAAAATATCAATCCTTTTTTCATTTCATAGGGCTATTTCACTTATTTTAGGCATAAATTGCTTAATTGAACGTATTTATAAATAATAATATAATTACTCTGAAGAGTAAAAGAGGTGATTTGCATTGGTAAAGAAAACAAAATATCAACCATTAGCTGATTTTCTTGCGGAATCAAATAAAGAAGATATAACTCTGACATTTACTGACATTGAAGAAATATTAGGATTTAATCTATCTCCATCAGCAAGAAAACATAGACCTAGCTGGGCGAATAATTCTCAGGAGGCCTTATCATGGGGTTGGATGCCTGTAGGATATGAATCTTATGCAATTGATATGAAGAATGAAATAGCTCATTTTAGAAAAGTTGGATTTGCTAATGCAAATTACTCAAAGGAAACTAGTATAAGACAAACAGCTACAAGAAAATCAAAACTACATGCTACAAATGGTATTGTCATCACAAATGAACTTATTGAGGAAGCTCATCAACAAGTTAAAGCGACTGACAACTATGGGAAAGAAGATGATTTAATTACTGATTGTTTTAAAAGATTTCCTAAAAATGATGATGTGACAATTGTTGCAATGAAAGTTGGCTTAATTGATATAACCAATTCAACTCATGTTTCTCAGCATAAAAGTAAAATTAGTGTAGTTGAAATCGCTGAGTGCATTGTAGGCATTAAAGATATTGATGAACGAATTAAAAATGGTGATCCTACAGTTGTAAATGAGATAGCTAAATCAAATGGAAAAATAAATTTATTTTCTTTTGCTACCAAGTATTGTTGCTATCATAATAAAAACTTATACGAAAAGGATGATTATTCTATTTTGGATACCATTTTGAAAGATCACTTGCCTGATTATTTTGCTGATATAACAACTGGACAGATAAAGAAATGGGTAGATTCTTATGACTATAAATCTTATAACGATTATCTAACAAGAAAACTTGATGAATTAGGAATAAATGTTCCATTTAGAAAAAGAAAACTTGACCATTATATTTGGTTTAATAATAGAAAAAAGAAGGAGTATTAAAGAAGGAAGAATTAAACAAATGTGGATGACTTTTCATTTGCTTAATAGGGGTACAAAAAAATAAAGAAGGGTACGAAGTTGTATCAAATGTTGTGTTTCTAGAGACATTAAGAAAAAATCAACGACACGAAAGTGTCGTTTTTTTTGTAGATATACAAGTCATATGCAATTTTAATACACTTCTAAAACACTTGCAGATAAAAAAAGCACGTTCTTTTGGATAATCGTGTCTTGAAAACCATTTCTAATAACTATATTAATAAAAAACACTATTCACTTTTATTAATAATTTGCTAAAATAATGTGCTGTCCATGTAAAGACAGATGGAGAAATACCCAAGCGGTTCAAGGGAACGGTCTTGAAAACCGTCAGGGGGAGCAATCCCCGCTAGAGTTCGAATCTCTATTTCTCCGCCATCAGTTCACCATCCGAACCCTGTATGCATATCAGACAGGATTCGAAGTTATAGCACAGATGAAGGTTGACCCTCCACCGAGTGCAAAGAGTCCCTCATAACGAGGGGCTCTTTTTAGTTTAACTATGAATATATTCTCTAATATTTGAATCTAAATCCTTAAGTTCTTTTTGGATGTCTTTATTGGTACTATCCAAGATATCCTTTTTAAGGAAGATCTTTCCATTGTCTATTTCTATAAAATCACTGGAATTTGCTCTTATATAAAGCGCTGTCTCTCTAGAGCGAGGCGACGGAACGACTATCGAGTATAAGGATGCTTTCATCGGCAATCCCACTTTGATTGCTTTCCCTGATAAGAGAATCGAGATGACTTGGACTGGAAGGAGACTTGCTACCGCTTCTGGATACACCTATTCCTACGATCCTAATGGTCTCCGCCTCTCTAAGACTGATGGCAAGAGAACCGAGAGATACATCTACGATGGTGACTCCCTCTGCGCAATGAAAGTCGATGATGAGAACGGATCCAATACCATCTTCTTCCACTACGATGAGGCCAATGCTCTTGTTGGATTCTCCGTCAACGGCAAGGATTACTTCTACGACAGGGATATCCTCGGAAACATCAATGCCGTTATCGACTCTACTGGAACTAAGCTAGTTTCTTATTCCTACGGCGACTTTGGTGAAGTTACTGAAGCTGTCGCTGATAGCGACGAGGCAAGACTGGTTGCCAAGCTCAATCCGTTCAAGTTCAAGGGATACTTCTTCGATAACGAGACTGGTTTCTATTACCTCAAGTCTCGTTATTACAGCCCTGAACTCGGAAGATTCATCTCCGCTGATGGTGAGATCGGTCAAGTTGGAGACACCATGGTCATGAACCTATTCGCCTACTGTAGGAACAATCCTATCAACCTCTCCGATGAGGGTGGAAACTGGCCTTCTTGGGCTACTAAGCTCTGCATCGGTTTAGCTGTCATCGCTATATGCGCTATTGCGGTTGTTGCTACTGGTGGATTTGGTGCTTCTTGTATCGCTACTTCCATGTTGGTTGGAGCCGTCAAGGGCGCTGTAATCG
>X240_Southern_White_cheeked_Gibbon__coassemble_156_pt1 | contig 17554 bp, 17 predicted proteins | sample X240_Southern_White_cheeked_Gibbon__metabat2_high_PE_003 | metagenome-assembled genome bin X240_Southern_White_cheeked_Gibbon
TTCTAAAACCATATGAGAATTTATTTTGAATAATGAATTTTAATAAAAAATATTTGCTATGAGTGTTTATTAAGTAGTATATTAATCTTTGCTTGTGAAATATTGAATACAAGCCAATATTATTTTAATCAAGAGAGGTAAATAGAATATGGGTAGAGCACATGAAGTCAGAGCCAAAAAGATGGCTCAAACAAACGCCGCAAAGTCTGCACTTTACAACCGTGCCAGTAAGGAAATTTACATGGCCGCTAAGAGCGGAGATCCTGACCCGAGTTCTAACCTCGCATTACGTTCAGCAATTGAAAAATATCGTGGAGAAGGTGTAACTCGTGATGTCATCGATCGTGCTATAGCTAAGGCTAAGGGCGGAGATGCCACCACTTATGTCGGTGGACGTTATGAAGGATATGCTCCTGCCGGAGTAGCAATCATTGTCGACACCCTTTCCGACAACGACAAGAGAGCTTATGCATCAGTTCGTGCAATCTTCTCTCATCGTGGTGGAAACCTTGGAGATTCAGGTTGTGTAGATTATCTTTTCACACAAACTGGTGTCTTCGATTTTGAAGGTGAAGAAGAAAAGAGTGAAGAAATCGAGATGGGTCTTCTCGATGCCGGAATCGAAGGATTGAGAGGAGTTTCCTTTGAAGATGGAATCATCGAAGTTCAGGTAGAGCCCAAGGACTTTGCAAAGACTAGAGATGCTTTAAAAAATCTTGGAGTAGTTGACTTTGTCACAAACGAAATCACTATGCTTCCTATTCCTGACTATGTCAAACATGATGTAGCAGATGCTGACAAGCAAAAACTTGCAAACTTCGTTCATGCTTTGGATGAATTAGAAGATGTTCAGAACATTTACACAAATGCTGACTTCGATCCTCTTGCAATCCCTGCAGAAGAGAAGTTCCCTAAGAAGTAAACATCTAAAAATAAATTCTTTTTTGATAAGAAAGCCATCTCTAGCAGGAGATGGCTTTTTGTTATCGCTTTTATGTTCGATTAAAAATATACCGAAATATAAGACTAGTCAATAAAAATACATATGTTAGATTACTAAAGATAAATGGCTTTTTGAGGTAAATATATGAGAGAAAGAAAAGAAACACAAAGAGTTTCTTATGTTCGAATCTTTAAAATGCTCCTTAAAAGCGTTCGAGAATATAAGAAAAGCTCAATTTTAAGTTTTGTAGCCTTTGGACTACAAGCTTGCTCTGATTGTACTATTCCTTTATTGATGGGATTTATGATCAATGAGATGAACGACTTCCAAACAAATGGTGGAAATGATACACAGACAATTGTGTGCCATGTTGTAATGTATGCAGTATTGCTAGTTGTTTTAGCTTTTTTCTCATTTGGAACATCCTTATGGGGAATGAAGGAATCATCTAAAGCTGCTGCTGGATTTGCTGCCAATTTAAGACAAGATTTATTCTATAAAACTCAAGACTTCTCATTTGAGAACATTGATCAATTTTCAAAAGCTTCATTGGTGACAAGACAAACTACGGATGTGACCAACATCATGCAGGCTTATATGATGATTCTAAGAAACGGAATGATATCGCCGATATACTTTATCTATTCCATAATCGCTTCTATTGTTGTAGCTGCACCAGTGTCTTGGATCTATGCAGTTACCCTTCCTATGGTTGCAATCATAACTGTAATCTTGATAGTCTTAGCTTTGAAATTCTTCTCTAAAGCTTTTATGAAATATGACAATTTGAACAAAGCTGTCGAAGAGAACGTTTTAGGAATTAGAACAGTAAAGACTTATTCTAGAGAAGATTTCGAGAAGCAGAAATTCAACAATGCTTCTGAAGATATTAGAAAGATATTGACCAAAGGAGAAATATCAGGTGCTTTATCCAATCCTTTGATGAATCTTTCAATAAACCTTTCTATGTCTTTAGTAGTAGCTTTTGGAACATTTGCAATTCTTAGAGGTCAAATAAAAGTTGGATATTTTTCAATCCTTACAAACTACGCTATCTGGGTCTTATTTGCCCTTATGATGCTAGCTGCTATCATGGTCATGGTCTCCATGAGTTTAGCTTCGATGAAGAGAGTGTATGAAGTGTTGGTTGAAAAATCCACAATCGAGAACAACCCTAACGCTCTAAAAGAAATAAAAAATGGATCGATTGAATTTAGAAATGTCTCATTCAAATATAAAGATGGTAACGGAGATGAAGTCTTGAAAAATATAAATCTCAAAATCAATAGTGGAGAGACAGTTGGAATCATAGGTGGAACAGGTTCTGCTAAATCCACATTAGTCAACTTAATTCCGCGTTTCTATGATGCCAGTGAAGGCGAGATATTAGTTGGAGAAACAAATGTTAAGAGCTACGATAAAAAAGCATTGCGCGACGAAGTTTCAATGGTTCTTCAAAAGAACGTGTTGTTCTCAGGAACAATAGCTGAAAACATTAGATGGGGAAAAGAAGATGCAACTGACGAAGAAATTCAAAAAGTATGTGAGATATCACAAGCTGATGAATTCATTCAGCAAATGCCTGATAAATATCAATCTAAAGTAGAGCAGGGTGGTGCTAACTTCTCTGGTGGTCAAAAGCAAAGACTTTGTATAGCAAGAGCTCTTATCAAGAAGCCTAAGGTCTTGATATTTGACGACTCTACTTCAGCAGTGGATACAAAAACAGATGAAAAGATTAGAGAAGGCCTTAAAGAAACCCTACCTGGAGTTACAAAAATCATTATCGCTCAACGTATCTCTTCTGTTCTACACGCTGATAAAATTATTGTTTTAGACAATGGAAGAATAGATGGTGAAGGTACTGCTAAAGACCTTTATCGTAACAATAACATCTTTAAAAACGTCTGCAATCTTCAAGGTGTAAAGGAGGAACAGTTATGAATCAGAAAAAGAAACGTAATGTCCTTCTCTCTTTGATCAAAGAGATGGCTAGACTACATCCATGGTTATTTGCCTTATCCATCATTTGTATCATCATATCCGCAATTGCTTCTATTACAGCACCAGTAGCAATACAAAAAGTTATTGATGGATTAGAGAATATTCATTCTACAGGTGATGTCGCTGTGTCAGAAGACGTATTTAAGTCATTTGCTGAAGGCACCTTGTATCCTTGTTTGATATTCATGGCTATATCCTATACATTAGGAAACTTAGCTATGGGTACATATGCCGTAGCCTTGGCATACATAGGCCAAGATTTCATGCATAAGACTAGATGCAAAATATTCTCGCATATGGAAGATTTGCCTGTTAGATACTTCGATCAACACCAAAAGGGTGAAATCATGTCCATCTACACTAATGATGTCGATACGATACGTCAATTCACAATACAAACAACTCAGACTTTGTTTTCATCCTTGCTAACATTCATCACTCTATTTGTAATGATGTTGATGTTCTCTGTCTATTTGACAATCATCTTTATCGTTGGTGTCATAGTAATGTTTATAGCTTCTTCAATGATGGGTAAAAAAGCCGAAAAATACTTTGATGATCAGCAAAAATCAATTGGAGAACAAGAAGGTTTAATCGAAGAGATGATGGGTGGATTAAAAGTTGTTAAGTCTTTTAACCACGAAGAAAAAGCTAAAAATGAATTTGATAAGAAAAACAAAAACTTAATGAATTCATCTTATCAAGCAAACTGGATTGCCGGTGCTATAGGTCCTGTCATCATCAATGTCGGTTATATCATATATGTCATAACAATCATCGTTGGAATCATATGTTTTGCTTTCAACACTCAAAACTATGGATTCCAATTCGGATTAGGAACTATGACTTTAGGAATAACCTTAGGATTTGATCCTTTAGTACAACAAGCTATAGGATTAGTAAATACAATCGGTCAACAATTTGGATTCATCGCACAAGCAAAAGCTGGCGCTTCAAGAGTCTACAACATGTTGGATGAAAAGGTCGAAGCCGACGATGGATATGTCGAATTAGTACAAGGCCATTGGGACGGCAATAATTTTGTCGAAGAAGAGCATGCTTCTATTCATTCAAACTGGGCATGGAAACATCCTCACAAAGCCGATAACTCAACCACATACGTTCCTGTTAAAGGTGACATTAAAATGTTTGATGTCGACTTTAGTTATACACCTGGAAAAATCATATTACACGATATAGATTTATATGCTAAACCTGGTCAAAAGATTGCCTTTGTTGGTAGCACTGGTGCAGGTAAAACAACTATTACCAACTTGTTGAATAGATTCTATGATATAGAGGATGGAAAGATTAGATTCGACGATATCAACATCAATAAGATTAAGAAAAAAGATTTGAGAAGATCATTAGGTGTTGTTCTTCAAGACACATCATTATTCAGTGGAACAATAATGGATAACATTCGTTATGGTAGATTGGATGCAACTGATGAAGAATGTATTGCAGCCGCAAAACTTGCTAATGCAGATGGCTTTATTAGAATGCTTCCTAACGGATACAATACCTTCATTGAAGGTGATGGCTCATCTTTGTCACAAGGTCAATGCCAGCTTCTATCAATTGCTAGAGTCGCTGTATCAGACCCTCCAGTCCTAATATTAGACGAAGCAACTTCTTCAATCGATACTATGACCGAAGCTATCGTCACCAAAGGAATGGACAAATTGATGGAAGGAAGAACCGTCTTTGCTATCGCACATAGACTTTCAACCATTATGAATTCTAATGTCATCATGGTCTTAGATCACGGAAGAATTATTGAAAGAGGAACACACAACCAATTATTAGAGGAAAAAGGTGTTTATTACCAACTTTATACAGGCACTAAAGAATTATCCTAATGAATATAATTAAGGCTTATTAAAGAAGGTGTGATTATATGGAAGTTTATAACTCTAACAATCAAAATGATAACAGTCCAAAGAAGCAATGCCCTTTTTGTGCTTCGATAATGAATGCTAATTGCAAATATTGTCCTGGATGTGGAAGTCCAATGGATATCCATGAAATACAAGAAAACTCATCGAGAAAATCAAATTCAACTAATCCAAATGATAATATTGTTTTCGGTGTATTATCGTTAGTATTCGGTGCTTTAGGTGGATTACTTGGACTTATATTTGGATTTTGTGGACTATTCAATAAAAAAAGTGGAAAAAATACAAAAATATTGTGTTGGATTGGAATTACTTTGTTTCTCCTTTGGATAGTAGCTCTAATTGTTTTGTACATAATCTTATTGTTGACGGATTTCAATATAGGTGCAAAGCCTTATATAGCTTTATTCAATTTATTTTAATAGTTAGCCTAGCTCTTGCTAGGCTTTTTAAATATAAAAATTAGTATTTATTATTTTATCTTTTATTGTTGTTTAAAGATAAAAGAGAAAGGACTAAACTATTAAAGAACTGAGGATAAAAACATGATAAAAACAAGTATTATGCATGACGAGAAGACTGACTACATAAAAGTTGAAAATGGAAGGTTGACTGTTATTCTTTCTTCGATTGGTGCCGGTGTTTGGGAAGTACTTTGGGATGGGAATTTGATTAATCTCGCTCCTAAGAGAGAGATGTACCCAGAAGATACTCAATTCAACGGAAAGACCTTGGCTAGAACTGCTGGACGTATTCCCTGTGATATAACTATCAATGGTAAAAATTATCATTTAAAAGAACAGCAACAAGGATTCTGTATCCATGGTGGAAAAATGACTTCCATGTCATTCAAAATTTTCGATTATTCTATTATTAACGCTGATGGTAAAACTTTAGTAGAATTCACTCTTACTGATAAAGATGGTGAAAATGGATATCCCGGAAATCTAGAAACAAAAATCACTTATGAATTCATCGATGGTAAGAATCAATTCACCATCAGATATCATGCAACTACTGATAAGGACACTATAGTTTCCTTCTCTAACCATTTATACTGGGACATCAATGGAATTCAAAATATATCTAATGATTCCTTATATATAAATGCCTCTAAATGGGGAACAAACGATGGTAAGAGTCAGTTAGTAACTGGAATCGGCAATGTTCCTGAATGCATGGATTTTAGGAGCATGTCTATATTAGGACCTAAGCTCGATGTCATCGAAAAGACAATCTGGGAGAAAACAATAGATCACTTATTCGTCTTCGATAAAGTTCAAGAAGATAAACCTCAAGTCATTTATAAAGGTGGAAAAGTTAAGTTGTCATTGTTCACAGACTTCGAAGCAATAAACATCTACGCTGATGCTTCATGCTCTAAATATGAGTTTGAAAATGCAGAAGGTCTTATTCTTCATAACAGACGTGCCTTGGCTCTAGAGCCTCAGCAAATAGCTTTAGGCTTATCCCATATAACACTCAAAGCCGACGAATCAGTCGATCATTACGAGACATATTTAATCGAAGATAACGATTAATCAAAAAAGAGATTGCCAAACAAACAGCAATCTCTTTTTTAAAACTTTCTAGCTACAATTTCAAATTGCTTCTATTTTTTTATCGAGTCTTTTATTAATTATCGACTTTACTATAAATATGGCTAAGTAAATAAATAACATGGTCAATCCTAACGATAAGATAGGGTCGAAGAAATAAACTGATTCAACTAAATCTCCATCCCAATACTTGGTCTTATATATCAATCCAGGAAAAGTATAAATGTAATTATATTTGATGTCTGGAAGAGCAGCTCCAAAGTAATTCAAACTATATCCAAAGAAAGACCAGGATCCGATTAAGAAAACTAATAATGTTGTCCAATCAAATAAAGTTTTATAACATTTTCTAAATATGGCTTCTCCTAATAGAACTAATGTTATTAAGTCTTGAAATATATCTAACATCCAAACACCTAATTCACCATTTTTATATCCAGTTAAATCTATAATCATATTTATAAGTCCAAAGAATAACATTATCGATATCACAATCAAAGGATAATACTTGTCATAGATATTTGCAGAATATTCCTTTTGAATGTCTTTATCTGCTTTTCTTAAACTTAGTTTATATGATTGCTTTGCAGTCAATCCTTTATTTGAAAATTCATAGTAATATGTTCCAGTCGACTTAAAGTATTTCATCACATTATCATGGCTTGCTTCACCATAAGGTCTCAAACTATTCCAAATGTGATACTTAATAAATTTCTCTTTAGCCATATTATCATTAATCAGGAGTAGATTGAATTAATTCGAAAAGTAGCGAAAGTATAATCAAAGAATTCATAACACCCCCCCTCTCTATTTTTTTATACTAGAGCCTAAATTAAAATTGTCAATGAAAAAGCAATGATAATTAATTACTATTGATTATAAATATCAAAAAAGCACCAGTAAAACTGGTGCTAAAGTCTAACCTAACAATATGATTAGTCGTTGTCAACGAACGGAAGTAATCCCATGAAACGAGCGTTCTTGATAGCCTTTGCCAACATACGTTGATAACGTGCACTGGTTCCAGTTGTAGCTCTAGGTGTGATCTTTCCGTTAGGTGAGATAAACTTCTTCAAAGTCTCAACATCCTTGTAATCGATGTTCTTGATGTGATTCTTGGTGAAGTAGCATACCTTTTTACGAGTGAATTTCTTTTTCACAAACATAGTTCATGCATCCTTTCTTTAATTATTATCAAATCGAATACTAGAATGGCAAATCGTCATCAGATGTGTCGATTCCTTCCACAGGTGCGTCAGCTTTAGAAGATGAAGAGAAGTCATCACTAGGTTCGCTAGGCTCATTACGTGAAGCACTGTCGCGTTTTGTTTCCAAGAACTGAACAGTATCACATACGACTTCTACAACACTGACTTTCCTATTGTCCTTAGACATATAGGTTCTTTGCTGAAGTCTTCCATCCACAGCGACAAGGCTTCCCTTGTGAGTGAATTTAGCGACATTTTCAGCAGTGTTTCTCCAAGCAACACAAGAGATGAAAGAGACATTTGCCTTTCCATCTCTAGATGGAATTCCATCCACAGCAAGAGTGAATGTTACGACGCTAGAATCAGAAGTAGTTTTTCTTAACTCTGGATCTCTAGTAAGTCTTCCGACCAATACGACACGATTTACTGCCATTTGAAATGTTTCCTTTCTAGTTGATTACTAGGCATTAGCCTTAGTGATCAAATAACGGATAACATTTGCGTTGAGACTAGCAAGACGTTGGAATTCCTTAAGAGCTTTGCTCTTGTCGGGATCAGCCTCAATCTCAAGAATGACGTAGTATCCTTTTTTGAAACCTTTCATCTCATAAGCGAAGTCTTTGAGACCCCACTCAGTGGTCTTGTTAACAACTGCACCATTATTGGTGAGGATGTCAGCAAGCTTAGCGATTTCAGCCTTGGTAGCTTCTTCGCCGAGTTCAGGTTTAAGGACATACATGATTTCGTACTTTCTCATGTTCTTTTTCCTCCCTTTGGACATGACGGCTATGTACAGCATTTCTGGTGCATAGCAGAGAGCTTTGTTAAATATTCACAAAGCTAAATAATTATAAAGATGTTTTGTCTTAAAGTAAAGAGAAATAAGCATATCACCTAATGTTATCCATAATATATGTGCCTGTTTAATAGTGAAAGAATCAAATTCATTTTTTAATGTTTAAGAACTAATCAACTATGGAAATAAAAATAGCTCTGCCGAAGCAGAGCTATATCGTTTCAATACGAACTAATTAGTCAAGAATATCGATGACGGTTCCTGCACCAACGGTGTGGCCACCTTCACGGATAGCGAACTTAGTGTTCTTCTCGATAGCGACCTTCTTGATCAACTCAACGTTGAACTCGACGTGGTCACCAGGCATGACGATCTTGCTTCCTTCTTCCAAAGAGATGACACCAGTGACATCAGTTGTACGGAAGTAGAACTGAGGACGATATCCATCAGCGAAAGCAGTATGACGTCCACCCTCTTCCTTGGTCAAGATGTAAACTTGAGCACGGAACTTTGCATGAGGAACGATGGTTCCAGGCTTGGCGATAACTTGACCACGGACTACTTGGTCACGATCGACACCACGGAGCAACATACCGATGTTGTCTCCAGCCTTTGCATAATCCAAGGTCTTACGGAACATTTCGAGTGAAATGACGGTGGAAGTACGAGTAGGCATCAAACCAACGATTTCAACAGAGTCGTTAGACTTGATTTCACCACGCTCAACACGTCCAGTGGCGACGGTTCCACGTCCAGTGATGGTCATAACATCTTCGACAGCCATCAAGAAAGGCTTCTCGATATCACGGACAGGATCAGGGATGAACTCATCGCAAGCATTCATCAAATCGACGACGCATTGCTCATCAGCAGATCCAGATTCAGCTTCAAGAGCCTTCAAAGCAGATCCACGGATGACAGGGCAGTTCTCTCCGTCAAATCCGTTCTTGCTCAAAAGGTCACGGACATCCATCTCAACGAGATCGATGAGTTCAGGATCATCGACTTGGTCACACTTGTTGAGGAAGACAACGATGTAAGGAACACCGACCTGCTTTGCAAGCAAGACGTGTTCACGGGTCTGAGGCATAACACCATCAGTAGCAGCGACGACGAGGATAGCTCCATCCATCTGAGCAGCACCGGTGATCATGTTCTTGACGTAGTCAGCGTGTCCCGGGCAGTCGACGTGAGTGTAGTGTCTCTTAGCAGTCTCGTATTCAACGTGAGCGGCGTTAATGGTGATACCACGAGCCTTCTCTTCAGGAGCGGCGTCGATTTGGTCATAAGCCATAGCCTTGGCCTCACCCTTCTCGGCGAGAACCTTGGTAATAGCAGCAGTAAGAGTTGTCTTACCGTGGTCGACGTGTCCAATTGTACCGATGTTAACGTTCGGTTTGCTTCTATCGAATTTCTCCTTTGCCATAAGCTTTTATAAGCCTCCTTAAAAATTGGTTTGCCAGCATTGCTATGTAGCCTTATAAATATACATTAGTAAGGCTTTTTTTTCAATAAAGGCCCATAGCTGGTGTAGAGCCATTGAAAGCGTTTTATGTAGGTTTTTAACTAACGAATCAAATTCGACTAATTGCCAGCACCTGTACGGGATTTGACAATTTGTTCCTGGATGGACTTAGGAACTTCTTGATACTGAGCAAATTCCATAGTGTAGATACCACGGCCTTGAGTCATAGAACGAAGATCGTTGATGTATCCGAACATGTTTGCAAGAGGTACCAAAGCACTAATGACTTGAGCATTACCTTTGGAGCTTGTATCAGTAACTGTTCCACGTCTTGAGGAAATATCTCCTAAAACAGTACCGAGATATTGTTCAGGAGTGGTGATCTCAGCCTTGACAATAGGTTCAAGGATGACAGGGTCACACTTTTGAGCTGCAAGTTTGAAGGCGATTGAAGATGCCATCTTGTAAGCAGCTTCGGAAGAGTCGACAGGGTGTGATGATCCATCCATCAACTCAGCCTTGATGTCAATTGCAGGATATCCAGCAACCAAACCATGGGCAGTAGCTTCTACCAAACCATCGATTGAAGGTTTGATGAATTCCTTAGGAATACGACCACCAGTGACTTCATTCTGTGTCTCGATTCCCTTACCAGGGTTAGGTGAGAACTTGAAGATAACATGTCCGTATTGTCCGTGTCCACCAGATTGCTTGATGTACTTACCTTCACAGGTAGCAGACTTACGAATAGTTTCCTTGTAAGCAACTTGAGGAGCACCTACGTGTACAGGAATGCCGTAGTCATCTCTCAAACGGGTGCAGTTAACATCGAGTTGGAGTTCTCCGACACCAGCAATGATGGATTGTCCAGTTTCCTTATTTGTGTAGAAGTGGAAGGTAGGATCCTCTTCACAGAACTTCATAAGGACTACAGCCATCTTATCAGTGTCAGTGTGTTTATCAGCTTCGATAGCCTCAGAGATAAGAGGATCTTGGAACTTGATAGATTCAAGATATATAGGATTCTCTTCAGTGCAGAGGGTATCACCAGTCTTCGTGGACTTGAGACCGATAAGAGCTGCGATTTCTCCAGCTCTGACTTCGGAGACATCCTCTTCAGAGTCTGCGTTCATAAGAACAATTCTGGAAACACGCTCAGTGACATTACGAGTAGCGTTGTACAAGTATGACCCATTCTTCAAGGTACCGGAGTACACACGGAAGAATGTGAGCTTACCAAATTGGTTGGTAGTAATTTTGAATGCGAGTCCAACGAAAGGTGCATTTGAATTAGGCTTGCACTCGAAATCATTTCCAGCCTTGTCTTTTCCAACAGCAGCAGGAATATCCAAAGGTGAAGGCAAATAGTCGACAACAGCGTCGAGCAATGTTTGAATACCTTTAGAACGGAATGAAGCTCCAGCGAGAACAGGGTGGAACTTGTGAGAAATGGTTCCACGACGTAAAGCGGCCTGAATTTCTTCGACAGTAGGTTCTTTTCCTTCAAGAACTTCCATCATGATTTCGTCATCGTTGTTGGCCAATTCATCCAACATCATTTGACGCCACTCTTGGGCCTTCTCCATATACTCAGCAGGAATTTCAATTTGAGTAGGAGCAGGAATGGAGTTAGTTCTAGGATCTACTTCATTAACCCACTTCCATCCTATCATCTTGACCAAGTCGATGACACCATAGAATTCCTTCTCAGTTCCCAAAGGATACTGAATAGCAATTGCGGTTGCACCAAGCTTTTCCTTGATTGAGTGGAAAGACATCTCGAAATCAGATCCGATAGAATCCAACTTGTTGACATAAACGATTGAAGGAACGTTGTATTTATCAGCCTGTCTCCAAACAGTTTCAGTTTGAGGCTCAACACCGTTCTTTCCATCCAAAACAGCAACAGCTCCGTCCAAAACACGAAGTGAACGCTCGACTTCAGCTGTAAAGTCGACGTGTCCCGGAGTATCGATCAAGTTAATACGATACTCTTCCTGAGTTGTTCTTTCCTTCCAAAGACAGGTAGTACAAGCGGATTGAATAGTGATACCACGCTCTTGCTCCTGCTTCATGAAGTCGAGTGAAGTATTACCATCATCGATATTACCTATCTTGTGGGTACGTCCGGTGTAGAACAAAATACGTTCAGATGTAGTTGTTTTACCGGCATCGATATGGGCCATAATTCCAATATTACGAACATGGTCCTCGGCAATAGCTTCAAACAACTGTATGTTTGAGTCTTCCTTAATAGCCATTTTTATGGTTTCCTCTCTATATTTTGAGTCTTAGGACGACTAGTAACGGTAGTGAGCATAGGCCTTGTTGGCTTCAGCAGTCTTCAAGGTATCTTGCTTCTTCTTTACAGCACCACCGACACCATTTGCAGCGTCGATAATTTCTCCAGCAAGCTTGTCTACCATGGTCTTCTCATTACGAAGACGAGCATAGTTGACGAGCCAACGGAGTCCAAGAGTAACCTGACGGTCAGCAGAGACTTCGACAGGTACTTGGTAGTTAGCAGCACCGACACGACGAGCCTTGAGCTCGATTTCAGGCATGATGTTTCCAAGAGCGAGTCCGAAGACATCCATGGCGGGTTTGCCAGTTTTCTTCTCTACTTTTTCGAATGACTCATAAAGGATTCTTTGGGCAAGACCTTTCTTACCATCCTTCATGATCTTGTTGATGAGACGAGTAACAAGTTTGCTGTTGTACACAGGATCGGGAAGTACGTCTCTCTTCTCGATTGAACCATTCTTTCTAGGCATTGTTCATTAACTCCTAACTTTACTTCTTCTGGATCTCACCATTCTTCTTGGTTCCGTATTGAGATCTTGATTGCTTACGGCCTTCGACACCGAAGCACTCAAGAGCACCACGGATGATGTGGTAACGCACACCAGGGAGGTCACGTACACGGCCACCACGAATCAAAACAACTTTGTGCTCCTGGAGGTTGTGTCCTTCTCCACCGATGTAAGCAGTGACTTCATAGTTGTTAGTCAAACGAACACGAGCGTACTTACGAAGAGCGGAGTTAGGCTTCTTAGGAGTCATAGTTCCGACACGGGTGCAAACTCCACGCTTTTGAGGAGCTGGAGTGTTGTTCATCTTCTTGTTGAGAGAATCCCATCTCTTGCCCAATGCAGGAGAAAGGGACTTCTTTACGAGCCTGCGTCTCTCATGACGCACAAGCTGGTTAATTGTAGGCATTTATCTTATCCCTCTTAATTTTATGTCCACGATTCCGGGCGTTTCGTACTTGTCGCATAAAAAATACGAACATCTCCCGTTCGTGCGTTGATAATGATATCAGTTCCGGGCGTTTTGTCAAGCCTTTAAAGAGAATTTTTAATAAAAAAGTAGTTGAAAAAGCAACATATTGAATGTAAAGCCCTAATATAAAAATGTCTGCGGCAATTCGCAGACATTTTCTTTAAATAATATGTATTTACTTGGAACCTAATTCAGTTTATTCAATGCAGCAATAAATTCAAACTTCGACGAATATACTTTAACATCATTTTTATTGTTTTCAAGCAAATAAACGGAAGTACATTCAGAATCGTTAAACAAATCACTAATATCTATATTACTGGTTTGATTTTTAGCTTCGTAGTCCACCAAAAGTAGCCTATCATAGTTATAGCCTATTTTTTCACCTGCTTCATTTTTATCAAAAGTAAATCCAGAAGAGAAGTCCGCTGGAGTACCATCTATAGATCCTCTCCATTTCTTGTAGAAATTAAACTTTTCACCATAATTGTATGAGAAACAAGAAACAGTCTTATTGCAACCAACCATGTTAAAATTATAAACATAATTGGATGAAATCCAACGGTCAGCATCTGATGTACTTAATGAGCTGTTAGACCACATCCATAAGTGATCAAGACCAGTGGTCGAATAGAAAACTATGTTCTTATTCTTTGTAAGATCGACATCTTGATCAGTGCTGATTGTAAACTTGCCATTTGAGTCAGCATTAATATAAATATCAAAAGCTTTGTTGGAATTGTTAGGAGGTAAAGGCAAAGCTAAGTACTCTGTTTTTTCATTTTTGTCTTTAGGAGCTAAATTTGTTCCATCTTGCGTCTTAAATATAATACCTGTAGGTGCTGTTTGAGGCGTCATGATAAACCCGGATTGTTTTGTGGTGTCCTTGAAATCATTGCAAGCTTCATAAAGAGTCTCATAATTAATATGCAATGATTTATTATAACTCGTGCCATCTTTAGTCACAGAGCAATCCATCAAAGGCAATGAAACTCCAAAATCTGTTCTATCATTCCAAAGCCACACATAATTTAAGTTTCTATAATCGTATTTGCCACTTGTAGCTCCGTTATGGAAATAAATATTGTAATTACTAACTACCTTAGGAGTTTCAGGCTGCTTATTTTTGATCAATTCAGTATCTCTAGGGACTAAAAATAGTATTCTAGATTTAGAAAAAGAGTATCCTATATTTTTCCTATAATCTTCAAATTTAGTAGAAGAATATGATTTAGCATCAAGCGGTTCACCCATGTCACCACCATCAGAACTAGTGCCATTTCTTATTAATTCAATGCTCTCGTATGTTAAATGATCTACTAACTTATACTGGGAATTTAATAAATCATATAAATAAATTTCTGTCATGCTAGTATCTGAGCCATAAAAGACACTAGATACAAAAGATTTTAAAGCATACTCTCCTTTAAACGGATATTTATATAATGCATTGACTTTTGAAGAAGAAACACCAAATACTTTCTTTGAATATTGATATTTATTATCCTCTCCTTTCTTTCCTCTGAAAGTATTGCCTTTATCGCTAAAATTTTCTGAATTATCCAAGAATCCTGATTCGCTTTTAGCAAAATCGGTGTCTTTAGGAATCACGCCATCTCTACAATCTATGATTTTTAAGTAACTACCATATGTATCTTTTTCTTTAAAGTTTTCTTCTATATCATCCACCTTCATATCAGTGTTAACTGTCTTTAAACTTTCATCAGGGAAGTACCAAAAAGAATAAGCAGTAGAAATAAAAGCGGTCATCAAAAAGATGAAGAGCATCAAAACAATAATAACATTTCTATTTAATAATGTTTTTCTTCTCATCTTATTCAAACCTCCTTTTATCTTTTTATATCCTCTTCACTATAAGGAATATATGTTTGCTTAGTAAAAGTAACAACTGCTACTGCAACATCTAAAACAGGTGAATCGACATTATCTACATTGCAAGGGGATGCTTGATTACCAAATCTTTCCTTCATCAAGGCTTCATATCTATCAGTAAGTCTAAGATCGATTCTATCATAATAAAAGATATATACCATCAACACTATTGCTATAGCAAAGACTGAAATCAATCCCGTACCAGATTGAATATAGATGACTATAGATCCTAATATTTGATTTTGATAGCCATCAAAAACTCCGACTATTCTATCCGACGTGACATTAATTTCACCCGACATAGAGGCTGGGTTTGCATCTCCTCTAAAGGTGAACAATTTATGCCCATCTTTTTCTCCTATAGAATAAACTCTATGAACTATTATCTTATCGTCCATTCTAAAAGCTACTATGTCATATACTTTTATTTGATCTTCGGATTTGAATTTATCGATTCCGATAAAAGCATACTGAGATATTCTCGTATTCATCCTATCTTTTGAATCTATACTACCATCTTTCAAATACTTGTTGTTATCGTTGATAGATGCCATAGAAGAAGTTTGAACAACTAAATATGTCTTATCTCCAAAATAAGTAATCTGGTCATTCGACTTCATCACAGTAGCCCAGACAAAGAAACCTATGAGAGCGACTAGGAATATCCCTACAATACTATTAGAAATAATATTACCGACTTTTTTACTCTTTTTTCTCTTATAGTAAGTATCTACAAAAGATAGTTTTTTATTTTTCTTCTTATCATACTTCTCAACATCTTTATCCAAAATCTTAATTACTTCGTTATCTTCTAATTTGTTTTCTATACACTTCTTTCTATTAAAGTAATAAAAGGAGAAGATACAAATATAGACAATTGCAAAACACACCAATGATATTGCAGATACAATCAGTACCAATGTTGATAAACCCATATATACCTTCTTTCTTGTTATTATTTATTAAAGGGACACTGAAAAAGTAAAAGAAATATTTGCATTATTAAAGATTTGAACTACATCTTTATAAAGATACACATTATCTTTAACTTCATCTACTTTATCAGTAATCTTAAAGCCTGCTGGAAAATTAAAAGATAGATTGTCAGAGCAAAAGACGAATGTGTCCTTAGCATTAGTCTTATCAGCTTCTCTAAGAGTAGAGCCACTCGAACTCACTGCTTTATATTGATCATCCTCTTTAACTATACCCTCATCGCTTACTGTAAACTTGTTGTAAGGATCTAAAGTAGTAGCATCTTTAGAACTTACTAGTTCAATATCTTGTCGCCACTGAATTCCAGAATAATATACTGTTCTTCTAGAACTATCTGCTGGTGTTGTTACATCCCTTTCACCACCAATAAGATTCCAATCTGAGCTATTATCGTGTGAATAAGGTAAATAGGACACATTCATAATATTGTCGACAGCCAAATTTTTGTCAGCTACATATCCAGAATCAACTGTTAATTGCAAGGTAAATTTAAGTACGTTTCCTGCACTAGAAACTAATGCCCCTTCTGGAAGTAGATAATGTACATAAAACGGATTATCCAAATGGATTCTATCGGCTTCAACAGTTATTTTAGAATTCAAAGAGGATGAACTAATATCTTCTACACTATTTTTATCATCATTAATGACTATCTTTCCAAAATCAGCAACACCTGTTATATCGGTAGAAACAGTTATGCCATCTCCTTTAATCGCATCATTTACGAAGTACCATGTTGAATATCCAACACCAAATAATGATAAAATAGCAAAAAAAGGTACCACAAAACCAAATAACAATGATTTCATGTACCTTTTCATATAAGAACTTCCTTAAAACTGAAAGATTATAGACTACTTAACAACAATTTCAGCTGCAAAGCTAATACCAATGGACTTACCAGATACAGCGGCCTTCATAGTGTCATATTCAGCCGATGTAGTAGGCTCTTTTGCAGTATATTCAACAGTCACATCAGAAATATCGAAAACATCAAAATTTGATGTTGTCTCATCAACTACATTTAATGTGGTTTCTTTTGTAAGAGTTAAGCTAGTAGCGGAGGAAGTAGTTTCATTGTATCTGAAATTAACATATTCAACAACTTCTGAAGGAATAGTAATTGTAGTAGTTACTTTATAAGAAGTTCCATTAACGAACTTATCATCAAGAGTAGTATCATTTCCATCATTTGCTATCAAAGACTCTTTGAAAGTTCCTTTAAAATGAACACCCAAACGACCAGCGGGCATTCCATCTTCTTTAGTAGGTTGATCAAGAACTAGCTTAATATCCCCCTCAGAATGTTGGAACTTAGCACCTACAACCCTCTTTTCTGTAGGTTCTACTGCAATATCTTTTTTAGCAGGATCGACAGTATTGTTGAAATACCATGTTGCATAACCAGATCCAATCAAAGAAGCGACAGCCAACACAGGAATACCGAAAGCCAAAACAAATTTTTTCATTTTTTAAGATGTCCTTTCATTACGTAGATTTAAAAAAATCT
>X240_Southern_White_cheeked_Gibbon__coassemble_166_pt1 | contig 16995 bp, 8 predicted proteins | sample X240_Southern_White_cheeked_Gibbon__metabat2_high_PE_003 | metagenome-assembled genome bin X240_Southern_White_cheeked_Gibbon
GAATATTATCAAAAACTAATGACTTATAACTATGATGAATTAGTCCAGTTCTTACTAAAGAAACACGGTCCAGCAAAATATGATTATTTCACAAATGAGCTTTGCTTAACCAAGAACAAGAAAGTCAGTAGAACCTCCGAAGGATTGTATTGTCATCACATAGACGAAGATAAAGAGATAAAGCTATCGGATGATAAACTTGCCAGACAATACCCATTCGCTTATCAAAAAGCAGATAGACTAGTCTATTGCAATATATTGGAGCATTTTTTGCTACATATCCTCATTTACGAAAAGATGAAGAACAGTGATACCGGATTAGGAATTAACGGTGCAATTGCTTTTATGTGTCCTCAATTAAATGACTTATATGGTGGATATGAATACAAAAAAGAATGGATGATAAGGTGTATGTCTTTGGTGAAAAATGACTATGACTCATACATAGTCATGTTAAGAAGATTATGGGATGACATAAAAAACGACAAACTATTACCATCGTTTATAACAAAAGAATATCTATCAAAGGGATACTATAATACTCTATATGAGTTTATTTTAAAGGATTTGGAGAAGGAATAAGGAAAAAGCATTTATAAAATTAAAATGATGTATACTAAGCCTTAGGTGATTTTCCATCCTTAGTTTTCCAATCAATATTACCATCTGAAGTTCTTCCAGCAACAAATGCCGAAGCGGCTGAAGGGCTTGAAAAAGGAATATCACAAACTGTTTTGTCATCAAGAATATATTGCTCGTATTTTTGCCTGTCTTTTATTATTGATGATCTAGCACTTTTTACAAGCCCATTTCTAATTTCGCTGCCTTTAAGCAAAATAAAAGATCCATTTTTCTTGATCATCTTAGCTTTAAGCTTACCTTGAAAATAAAACTCTTGAAGTTCTTCTTTAGGAGATTTATTAGAATAATTGTAAGTATATTTATCAGTTTTAGGATCAAGTGAACATAAACTACTTGTTTTCCTTCTCACAATAGTGTCTAAGGTTAAACCACTTTTGTTTTTCCATACCTTCCAGCCATTTAAGCTAGATTTACCAACTATTTTAGCTGCTGTAGATGGGGAAGCAAACTCATGATTCAAAACAAACAATTCCTTAGAAACAATTCCTTCCATTTTTAAATCCGCCAACATTTTTTGGGAATTATTATCAAAAGAACTATGAGCAATAGCAGAAATTCTAGAGCCATTCAATACTGTTAAAGTTCCTGTTTTCTTATTATAAATACCATTAGCATGTACATTATCTTTTTCAATGTCTAAGAACACTTCTACATCATATGGATTTGATTTCTCATCTATATAAGAATTGACTTGTTTTTTGTCATCACTTGAAAAGGATTTAGTTTCATGATCAAAATTAAATTCATCTAAGCCATATCTAAAGAAAGACAAAAACTCTTCGATATTTTTCTTAAAATAATAGCAATCACTATCTACATCATAATCACTACCCTTAGAGTTTTTTAAAATATAAAGATTAGATTGACTATATTCTCTAATAAATAAGCGCTCTAATCCGAATATAATGTCACTATTAAAAGTAGGCTTGTTTGCACAAAAAACAATAACACAATCCCACCAATCCTTCTTAGCAATATGATCATTCATTCTATTCTCAAAATTAGAAGTCTAACCTATATACAACATTCTTTTTGAATAAAGACCTTCTTTAGAATTAATCAAGAAATAAACACACATTTTGTTTTTAATCTCTTGGTTACAATACTTAATAGATTCTTTAGGAACGACAAAGCATCTAAAAGAAAATGTTTTTTTAATAAATTCCTCTATACCATTATTTAAAAATCTAACTTCTAAAGAATCCATGCAAAGCCCTCTTTTTCTCTCTTATTCTCAAATATTATAGCTAAATCCATACTTTAGAAAAAGATAATATTTTTTATAAAACAATTGCAGTACATAATGCAAAACAAAAACAGCATTGATAAAAAGACAGAAATACTATAATAGAAAGAAATAAAAGGCTCAATCTTAGTAGTTCAAAATATCGTCCATTGTTTTAGTTTGGATGTTATTTCTAACAAACTCACGAATTTCTTCTGGCAAATTATATTTATAAAAAAAGGTTATTAAATGATTAGATAAAAAGCATTCACCTATTCTTCTCTATTTAATATTTTTAAACTTTTTTCTTTCCATTTATCCCAGCTATCTAAACTAGCATCGGAATTAAAGATTTTTATTTCATTCTTCTTAATAATAAACCCATCCTGATCGTTCATCATCGAACATTTATATTCAATTCCATATAGTTCAAATTTTAAAAAACTCTCTTCTCGTTCTTTACCACTAGTTGAATCTAAACTAATGGTTATATTCAAACCTTTACTAGTCCTATAATCATCCAAAGCTTTATACAAGGCAAAAGTATAGTATTCACACCAGTGTCCGCTTCTAAATTTCTTATCTAAAAGCAAGACATACATATCCGAATAATAATAGATGTTTCCTTTCGGACATTTTCCAAACACTCCATCATATATAACAAAAAACTTGTACCATGCTTTAGAATCTTTTTCTTTGTAATCTTCTATTATTCTCTTAAGTTTATCTTCAATAACCTTATCATTCAATTCCTCATCGGAATCGAATGAATTTAAGACTTCTCTAAGGCCATCCAATAAATTGAACTTATATTCAACATCCTTAGGATTGCTAGAACTATAGCAGTTCAAGAATGTATGTAATGACATATCACGATCATTATTTAGCAAAGGAAAAGACAATAGATTATTGCTTCTCTTCCAAAAGAAACAATCCTTTGCTTTTGCTAAGATTGCTCTTAATAACCATTCATATTTAGAATTGAATATTTTCTCATTACTACTTATAAAATCACCCGTGTAACTTTGGATAGATAGAATCTGTTTTAGAGTTTTATCAAAAGATTCATAAGAGACATCTTCAATTCCTATCTTACTTAAACTATTATTGTTTGTTACTAAGTAGAAAATAAATCCTAACTGGCCTTTATTTTTCAATTCTTTATAGCTTTTATCAAACAAATCGACATATCTACTATCTTTATCAATTAATTTAGCCTTTAATATCTCTTCTTCCACTTGTTCTTTCATAAGTCCATTTCTAATCGATTCTTTTGTATCATTATCTATTGATAAAAAGAATTTATAAACACCATGGGACTCTATTGAATTATCGATCAAAACCTTGACTGACTTCAATGCTTTAACTAGATTAGTTGGACTATCCAAATAAGGACGTTGATTTTCAATTATTCTATTAGTGACAGTTTCTATTTCATTAAGTAAGTTTCTTTTATCAGTAAACTCCATATCATTTTTTCTAAACAGCGAAGATACTGAATAATAGTAAACGAATACTTCAAAAAGATCTGCTCTATCTATTTTATTTTGACCAATATTATTTTGATTATCTCCTAACCCAAATATCTTTCTATTCACAGATTCAATTTGTTTATCTTTAATAGATTTAAAAGAACCAGTCATAGCATCAAGAAAACTAGAAATCATTTGATACGGCGAATCACAACATAAATTCTGAGTAAACCATTCTTTATCAACTATTCCTTTCTTATATTTATTTTCTATTTCAAATAAATTTTTATCGTTTATATCCTGCTGATCTAGACTTATTAAATATTGAAGATAAAAAATATTGCTTAATAAGTTAAAGAAAGAATCATCAAAGCTCTTTTCTTTATTTTTATCATTCACATCTAATTGATTCCAAACATACTCAGTCCATTCGGCATCTAATTTTGTTTTATCTTCATTACTCCAATATTCATCGATATCTGATTTTAAATTTTCGAAAGGAGACAATGCTTTGCCACGGGCATTGATTTTTATATAAAGATCATCGCTTTTGCTTATATCATCGACATAAATAAAGTCAAACTGAAAAGGATTATTTTCATCCTTGTCAATAAAATTGACTATATTGGTGATATCACCTAAGTTCTTTACTCTTCTACTGATTTCCACGATGATTGATAGCATATTTATAATGGACACATCATAATTCCATTCAGTCATCATGAACCAATCCTGGCTCATGATAAAACCTTTTAAATTTTTTCCATCTTTATTCCAGAAATCATTATAAATATTATCTTTCTCTTTTGAATCTAAAATCCAAGATAAAAAAGATTCTATGAACCTATTAGTAGAAATCCTTGTTTGGTAGGATAATTTCTCTTTAATAGAATTAATCTCATCATATTTCTTATACTTAAAATAAATCAACAAATACAGGAAATAAAGAGTAGTCAGTCTTTGTTGACCATCATAAGGATAAAACAATTTGCCTTTATATGATTGTTCGACCCTACCATATATAAACCCCAGATCGATTGATTTTGATTGGGACTCAATACATTCAAATATATCCTTTAGAAGACGATCTCTTTTATCTTTTATTGATTCTTTACTATCATCTCCTTGAAGATAGTTTCTTTGAAATTCAGGAACATAAATAATATAGTCATTTATAAGTTTTTTAAAATATGATGAATTGTTGTTACTCATTCGTATCTTCTCCTTTCAATTTTAAAAAATCAGTCACTTTTTTTGAAATATCCTTAAGGTAAGCTTTTCTATTTTTAATAGTCCAAAAATTCAAATTATCATCGGAATCCACATTAGAATAAAACTTTAGGAAAATTCTTTCGGTACAAAGAAGCAATGGATATACATCATCTTCTTTATCCATTTCTCCTTTGGCTTTTTTCAAAATCATTTCCCTTTTGGTAATGAATAGTGAATTTTTATATGTTCTATTAGTCGTTGAATCAAGTAAACATAAATTCCTAATTCCATCATCTGTAGAAAGATCCTCTTTTTCATTTATCATGATTTCTCTTAATTTGTTAAATTCTTCATCTTTTTTAAACTCATCCAAATTATTTCCTTTATAAGCATTTTCGAACGAAACAAATAATTTTTTTAAATCATCAGAATCTTTTAATTTATCTTTCTCCCTTTTAATATCACTATAATTGGTTTCAAACCATTCATATCTTGATTTCTTATCTGCTTTTTCTTCAGCCGTTGCATGGATATGCTCTATATCATAGTTCTTTCCACCATCATATAAATTAAAAGGGAATCTTATTTTTTCATACGAATAAGACTGCAAATTATGAAGTAATAATATTTCTTTTATTTGATTTTTACTATCCTTATATTGAAGTTTTTCTATTGACTCTTCATCTAGATCATCAGTTTTTAAACCGTTCAATAATTTCCCTTTTATTTTTACTCTTATTGCCGTCTTAAATTCATCTAATTTTTCATCTTCATTACAATACTTATAGAAATCTTCTGATATGCCAATGTCTTCACAAATACAAAATCCTACGAGATGATAAGCATCGAAGTCATAATATAATTTCTGCATTCTATTAAAGCACTTAACTACATCATTCCAGCATGTAGAAAGAATATCTACTAAATTTTTGTTTTTATCATTATTTTTAATTTCTTTAATACTTTCATAGATAGCATTGAAAGGGTCATCAGTTTTGTATTTCTTATATTTCTCATTTCCACATACGACTTTAAATAAAAAATCCATCCTGTTTATACTTCTATCTTTCTCTGGGCAAACAAAAGAATAGAATTCATCATGCATCAAAACAGTTTCGATATCATCCCATTCTTTTGCGATGATATTTTGTAATCTAGTCAGGCCTTGTTTTTCATTAATAGGATCGATAGGAATAAATAATCCATATCCATCAGAAGAATAAGCAAACCTATAATTGTTATCAATTTTATGACTTTCAAATATATGACCTAGAAACAATGCTTTGATAAGTTCTGAACAAGATAATGGTATTCTTCCTTGATTTATATTTTGAAAAGTTTTAGCTTCATCATCATCGATATTCATCTCCTGAACAACAAAACGGGTTCTTTCTTTTTCAAATAATACATTTCTTATGGCATCAATTTTTTCTTTATCTTTTTCTTTTTTATTTTTTTGAAACCAAGCTTTTATTACTTCATATGCGTGAAAGATGTAGTAAAGCTCCATACTTTTTCCTACATCCTCTTCTTTTTTATTAGAAATATTGTCTAAGAAATCTTTAGTCTTTTCTCTAGTATCATAACTGATATCCAGACAATAATCCTTATCCATTCCCAAAAAAGAAGCTATCAATTTAATTGTAGTAAGCCTTTGTTGCCCGTCCAAAACATTCCATGTATCATCATTCTGATTACTCTTCTTTAAAATAAGAGGTTGTAAAGGATAAAAATCATTTGTGCTATCTTTGTTAGTATTATAGAATTCATACAAATCATTCAGCAGCAATGTAATTTCCTTTTCTCCCCATCTATATGTTCTTTGAAGAGATGGAACATTAAATTTTTTTATATTTAGACACAATACATTTAATACTCAACCATTGAGAATTATCCATAACAGCCTCCTTAAAAACCTTTATTATTTTACATAAGAATGGATATTAAGTAACAAAACTAAGAAAGAAAATAAGGAAATGTACAGAATTTAACTGATTCTATATGTAAATTCTTCAAAATAACAATGATAGGAAACATACTTCATGCAATAAAATACTTAGACACAAATAAAAAAGAGCTGAATTCATCATTCAGCTCTTATTCTATCTAATAGATACCAATCTACCTATTCAACATCTTCTTTCTTAATTCTTTTTATAGAATTCCATATGGAGAAGAATCCCCATACAGCTAATGCAACGAATACAACTCCATTCAAAGAATAAACAGCTATCTTCCAATAAGCGGGATCATATCCATACTTAATACCTGCTCCGTATCCATTCATAGCACAGGAATTAGCAACAGTATAAAGGATATCATGAGTAGCATTTCTCAAAGATGCTCTATGTGTGACATTATAGTTAGCACCAGCAGAGGAAGGCTGCATATCTTGAATCAAATTCAAAGATCCACCAGCTCTAACCATTTGGTCAGGATTCATATAGTCTCCATGAGTGTTGTAGTCTGTTATTACAGTTCCTCTAAATCCCCACTCGTTTCTAAGAACACCAGTCAACAAGTTGTAGTTTCCACCAGCCCAAACTGAACCTATTCTATTGAAAGAAGACATCATTGCCGTAGTCCCACCTACTTTAACAGTATATTCGAATGGAACAAAGTATATTTCTCTCATAGCCTGTTCATTAGACCATGTGACAAGTCCTTTAGAATCACGATTAGTTTCCTGATCGTTTAAGGCAAAGTGTTTTATATAGGTGTAAACACCTTTCTTGTTTGCTGCCTTGACAGTCTCTGCTGCCATTATTCCATTGAGCACACCATCTTCGGAATAGTATTCCCAGTTTCTTCCGGAGAATGGAGTACGATGGATGTTTACTGCCGGAGCGTACCAACCGCTATAAGAACGCTTATCGCCTCTCTCGTTTCCTATCAAGCCTTCATTTCCGATTGCATTTCCAATCTCACCGGCCAATTCTTTATTATAGGTAGCACCGATTAAAGATTCACAAGCATAGAAGCAAGTATCGTAGACAGTAGCAGTTTGATCAATCATGGTCATGAAGTTTGTAAATCCAGATGGACCATCTGGATCGACAGTCTTTGGCTTAGAGATGTTACTTATAGCACCAGTATTAAAGTTACCGGTTCCTATGAGTTGAGTCATCTGCTTGACTGTCAACTGATCCAACAAATCGTCCCAAGCTGAATCCTCATACTTCTTTCCAATCAAATCATAGAGCTTGATTTTAGCTTCTTCGTCAGTCAACTCGACATATTGTTGACGTTTGGCCTTAGTTACATACCAGGGCTTTCCTTTATCCAAGGTAGAGCCTTTTCCTATGTAGCTTTCTACGCTGAAGGAATTAATAAGTTCTTCACTCGCTTCACAGTCTTCAGCAGTTGGAGTCTTTGGAAACGTTCCTTCCCAATCAGCTCTAGACAAATAAGTTTGGATATGATCCGACACATCGTCAAACTTATTCTCAACCTTGTTATTTGTTACTTCATCATTATCGATGTTGATCGTAGAACCTATACTGAACTCTTTCTTGGCTATTGGATTCTCCCAGGCATAATGAGCATTGGTAGCAAAACTAAGAGTATAACTACCAGCATCTAACTCATAACCCTTATGAGAATTAGTGTTGGCGTCGTTATAGTCATACGATGCCAAGTCTCTGAGTGTTGTCTTCAAAGTGATTTCATCTTTTTCACCAGGAGCTAGTAGCTTAGTCTTAGCAAAATCCAAAAGATTTACTTGGCTCTTTTCTATTTGACCATTTATATAAGGAGCTGTTCCATATAGTTGAACTACTTCTTTGCCAGAATATGTAGTTGAAACATTAGTAACTTCAACATTCAATGTTATAGTCTTATCCAGATCTGCTTCAGTCACCTCAGAAGTAAATGTCTTTCCATCCAATTCAGCACTCTTCAAGGAGTAGTTGAATTTTGCATAGGACATTCCATATCCAAAAGGATATACGACATTATCCTTGTACCAAGAAGAATTACCTTTTTCTTTTTCAGTATAACCACGTGTCTCAAAATACTTATATCCGACATATATTCCTTCCTGGTAGTCTACAAAGTAATATTCGGTAGAAGCACCATCGAGAGTATAGTTGTTTCCTTTATCACGAGAGTTGTTTCCAAAATCGGCTAAACTTGGAATCGAGAAGAAGTCTCTGACATAAGTGTCAGTCAAATGTCCGCTAGGTGTGACTTCACCTGTGAGAATCTTCCCCAAGGCATTCAATCCAGTTCCACCTGGATCACCGATCCATAAAGCACCTTTCAACTTCTCACCATAGGTTCCATCATCCAAGAACCCTAATTCCATGCTAGTTCCAGAGTTGATCAAAACTATGACATTTTCAAAAGGTGATGAATCGCTGGTCAAATTTGATAGCAAAGCTTTCTCATTGTTATCCAATTCTAGATAGTGAGCATCAGGGTCAGCACCTTCAGTGTTCTTCATAGTTCTAGGAAGATCGTATCCTTCTCCACCGATTCTTGATATTACTACCAAAGCTGCATCCGTATAGTTTCCAGCTAATCCAGACGGATTGCTGGAATTAAAGGCGGACAATGGAGCTTCACCGGTAGGAAATCCTTCAATGATATCTCCAAAAGTTGGAGATGCCGGTCTTCCATATCTGGATTTCAGTTTCTCATATTGATTCTTCAAATCCAAATTATATTCAATGCCTGCATTATCCAACGATTTAAACAAATCTATCCCATCGCCATTAGATTTGCTTGATGATCCAGAGCCTGAATAAACCATATTGGTTTGGTTCATTCCAAAGACAGAAACCTTGGAATTTTTCTTCAATGGGAGAGAACCATCATTCTTCAAAAGTACGAATCCTTCTTCACCGATTTTTTCATTGACTTGGTTGGCATTTTCCAAAGCATCTGCTTTGTTCTTTATATCATCATCAGTCTTAAAATACTGATATTGGTTAGGATCACCACTCTTTAAGACTTGTCTATCATCACCGAAGACCGTGTTTAAAGTATTTGTTATGAAAGGAATACCTAAGGCCACTACATCTATCGCTGTGAACACAACAGCCAGAGAGGCTGTAGTTATCAAAAATCCGAGGTTATAACGGAAAAACTTTTTGACTTTATTTGTTTTTTTCATAGTTATATCTCCTATTTAACATTAGCGAGCTTTGGTCTCCATCCGACTTCTCCTTGATAAGAAGAAAGTGATATCTTGTCGAATAAAGGACCTCTAGCCGAAGATGTTCCTTCTCCACCTGCTACTTTCAAGACAGTGAATGTAAATACGTTAGTTCCTTCAATAAGCGAAACTGGAACTGAAATGTTGTAATCATGGAATTTAGTATCAGCAGTTCCAGATCCATCCTCGATAACTGTAATTGGACTATAGACAATATTCTCATCATTCACTTTGACTAAGAAAGTAGTTTGATCCAAGGTCAATGTTCCATTCTCAGTTCCTAATGTCAATGTTAAGTTTGCACTGGTGGCTTGTTGAGATTGAATATTGAATGTCAGAGTAATTTCCGTATTCAAGTAGCCTACGACATTTCCATTGGACGCATTAGCAAACTTTTGAATCATATTCTTTCCAGAATTCGATCCAGAATAACCAGCTCCGACAAGATTATCTACATAGATGTATTCTGCTTCAAAATTATCTGTAGCTAAGTATTTGTCACGGATTTCAATTGTGAATTCTGCTGTGACAGACGTAAATCCTTCAGCTGAAGCTATGACTTGGAATTTCATTCTCCCATAAGAAGAATCTTTAGGTTTACCTGAGACGATACCATTGATGAATTTCAATCCTTTAGGAAGAGCAATTCCACCGACTGCTTTGAATTTATAAGTAATTCCTGTAACACCATATGCTGTAGCTACGCTTTGGTGATAGTCGTCACCGACTTCACCTAATTCCAAATCAAATCCTTCGAATACTATGTATCCTAGATCAGTTTGCTTATGTTCACCTTTGACGATGGTTATAATAAAAGTGGCTTCCTTATCCTTACAGCCTTGACTAGATGCAACTATTACTACTTGGCAATTATCTATAGCTTGAGTAGGTGTTCCTGAAATTACGCCATCGCTTGAAAGAGACAATCCTTCGGGTAGACTGCTTCCATCCTTGACCTTGACTGTGATCTTCTCGTCATCTGTTATCGTTGCTACATAAGGTTCATTTTCTTTACCGTTTGGCAAAGTCTTACCTTCAAAGGTAATTTCACCACCTTCGATACTCATCTGGAAGTTTGCTATGGTGTAGTATCTTCCACTAACTGCGACTATATCGAATTTAAAATCTCCATCCATTTCAGGAATTCCTGAGATGATTCCATCGCTAGACAATTCCAAACCCAGCGGCAAATCCGAGTCATAATCTATTTCATATGTTACTCCAGATCTTTTTAATGCAATGGACTCCTCGTATTCAATTCCAACTTTTCCACCCTTCAATATCCTACCGGTGAAGTCAGGCTTTGAATTATCCTGACATGATACTAATCCACCAGTTAGAAACAAGGTAGAGAAAAGAAAAGCTAATATTTTTCTTTGTTTCATTTTATTCTCCTAAAATAAATATCACCCATTTTTAAAACTGGATGATATTTTTTCTGATCAAATCTTTTTGCTAGATTAGGCTACTACTTTAAGGTAGAAGTAATTGACATCAGGTGTTGTCCAGTAATCTTTATTAGCTAAAGTATCCTTGGTAGCACCTATACAAATCTTGTATTCGCCAGCTGCTATACCATCTTTGACAGTTCCAGTGATTTCACCAGTCGCTTCGTTGAGAGTCAAGCCTAACAAGTCTCCAGAGTACAATACATACTTGACATTGCTGAGATCAGCATCTTTGACAGACAAATTGACATTTTCACCAATTTTGACTTCGAGCTTCTTAATATCATCGTAATTAGTTACAGATCCAAATCTTGTCTTTACATCAGTTGCAGACTCATCGTAGCCCAAAGGTTGTAGTCCTTCATCGTTCAACATAGCGTTGCTTCTTGAAACGACATAGGCGATACGTTTTGCAGCATTGAAGATTGCAGCTTTCTGAGTTCCAGTCATCGCTTCAGCATTGCTAGAGACACCAGTGATTGCAGGAGGCACACCAGTCGTATCCTTTTCAGGAGTATATCCACCAGCAAATCCATCGAGTGACATATCTTCTCCAGCTCTCAACATCATATCGGCAGACATATAGTTTCCAGCCTGGTCAGTACCAGCAGCATCAGTGATAAATATTCCTTTGAAGTTCCACTCATCACGTGCGATTTGAGTCAAGAGTTTGTAGCTAGCACCTGCCCATTCATATCCGATACGGTTGAAAGATGTCATCATACCCATTGTTGCGCCATCTTTTACGGCCATCTCATAAGGCTTCAAATAGTTTTGACGCATAGTTTGCTCGTCTGCCCAAGTTGCAACACCTGTGATATCACGATGTGACTCTTGATCATTGAGTGCAAAGTGCTTCATAAATGTTATCAAACCTTTATCTGAAGCACCTTTTGTGACCTTAGATACAATCTTTCCAGACAAGACTCCATCCTCAGAATAGTATTGAGAGTTACGTCCAGAGAAGTGAGATCTATGCAAGTTGGTGGAAGGTCCGTACCATCCAGCTACATGTTGCCACAATGCGAGATCTCCAGTCTTGTTTCCATACTCATAAGCCAAAGTCTTATTGAATGTGGAGGAGAGTAAGGTAGGATTCAAATCGTTGACTGTCTTATCGGATTCAATTCTGTCTCCAGCTTGCAAATAAGCAATCAAGTCGAAGACTTTTCTAATACCAGTGTTTCCATCAGCATGCGCTCCAACAGGCATACCCAAAGCATCGTTTGCTTGGAAGTTGAATGGAGTGACTATTTGTTCTATAGCTTGTTTTACTGTGAATTGAGAGATGAATTCGTCCCACTTAGAATCTTCGATAGAAGTATTCATCAAATCAGATAATTGGATAGGAGCTTTGTTTGTCGATGTATAAGCTTGAGATTCATCTCTGAAGGAAGGTCCATTCTCGACATACCAAGGGGCCTTGCCACCACCATACATCTCATTATTCTCGTCATAGCTAGGATCAATTTTGAATGTTTGACCACTTTCCTTCTTTCCTTTTTCCTTGTCAGCTAAAGGAAGTTCGAAGTTCTTGAGCCAGTCTTCACTCTTTACAAGTCTGGCTTTGCCCTTCTTCAAATATACAGGCTTTACGGTTGCATCAGGTGCGCTTCCATTATGAGTTGCTTTATATTCAGCTTCCCACAAAGGATCTATGGTGGTCTCATTTTCGACATCAAACCACAATGGACGTGAAGGGAATGTTCCTTCCCAATCAGCTCTGGAAAGAGTCTTGTTCTTCATCTCATCGCTGATGTAATCGAATCTGTTTTCGATTGTCTCACCGGTTTCGGTAGACTTATCGTATTGAATAGTATCATTTACAACATAGGATAACTTGGTTGTAGAGCGTTCAGCCCAGGAGTGGGAGTTTTTGCCAACAAAGAGATTGTAGACACCCTTTTCCAACTCATATCCCTTGAAGCCATTTTTATTTGCATCATAGCAGTCATAGCTTGCCATATCTCTGGCAGTTATAGATAAAGTCAATGTCTCAGATTGGTTAGGTTGAAGCAATCCAGTCTTCTCGAAATCTCCAAGTTCGACATGGGATTTCTCAATTCCACCTTTGGTATAAGGAGCAGAGTAGTAGAGTTGTACAACATCTTTTCCTGCTACTCTACCAGTGTTTGTTACTTTGACTTGAACTTCAATTGTATCGTTCTTATCCAAACTCATTCTCTTAGCTGGACGAGCGGAAACTACATCCCAATTGAATGTTGTGTAAGACAATCCATATCCGAATGGATATTGGACGTTGTCTAAGTACCAATCTTCACCATCGGTTTCTCCTCTGGTCTCATAGTATTTGTATCCATTATAGATACCTTCCTGATACTCGACACCATAGTATCCTTGGTCCCAGTAATCTTTATACAAAGTAGTGTCTTCATTGGTATACTGGTTACCCATACCAGAATCAAATCCGGCTTCATTTCCTACCAAATTATTTGAGTAGTTCTGCCATGTAGGATCCTTGGTGAAGTCTTTTTCGATGATATCGGGTGTTCTTCCACTAGGATTGACAGTTCCTTTCAAGATATCACCGATTGCTGCGATATGAGAGTTACCAGTAGATTGTGCCCAGATTCCAGCTCTTATCTTGCTATAAGTCTTAACGTCATCTAGGAAGTCACATTCCATAGAGTTGGAACTATTCAAGATGACTACGACATCCTTGAAACGTGGATCTTCTTCCAAAGCTTTGAGCAAAGCTTTTTCGTTGTCATCGATTTCGAGATAGTGCTCGAAAGGATTTGTCTCTCTTCCTGCTCCTCCTACTGGTACCCAATCACCAGATTCGATTTGTTCACGGGTAGGATAAGCCATGCCAGCAGAAGTTTGACCTTTAGTTTCGGCAAATGAGGATCTAGGCAAATCGCTACCTTCACCACCTGATCTTGAGAATACTACCACTGCTACATCATTAAAATCGTTACAGGATTGTTTTACATCTTCAGTGTAAGAAGCTTGAGGGGTCTCACCTGTAGCCCAGAAAGATCCATTAGTTTTGGTTTTAGGACCTTCACCAGATTTTGTTTTATCAGCATAGAAATTCTTCAAAGTGCTGTTAACGCCAAAGCCAGATTTTTCTAGGGCGGTAGCAATAGTTCCACTGGTCTTTCCAAAGACTGAAATCTTGCTTCCTTCTTTGATAGGCAAATAACCTTTTTCGTTCTTCAACAAGACATAACCTTCATCTGCGATTTGTTTGTTGAGAGTCTTGATGTTTGAAAGAGCCTCGTCCATGCTGTTTGAATCAGTATGGAATTTGTTAGAGGATATATCCTTTCCATCTTGGTCAGTTATAGGATCGTTTTGAGTGTAATCTTTACCATCTTTTCCATCCTGACCATTATCTCCCTTGTCTCCTTTGTCGCCTTTGTCTCCCTTATCTCCCTTATCGCCTTTTTCACCAGGAATAGGTGCGGCCGATGCACCACAGGACGTGAGTGTCGTACCAAATAGACATGAGAGAGCTAAGATCGACGTTAATAAAGCCTTCTTTTTCATTTTTTCCTCCGATTTCCAACGGATTTTCTCTTTAAACCCTTGGTGCTTTCATCTTAAAAGCGTTTACATAAATCGGAGAATCCATTACGAAAATCATAGTTTTGATTTCGTAAATGGTAAAAAGCCCTTCCATTTATTGGAAGAGCTAAATCGAAGTAGGGAAAATCAAATCGATATTGAATATATTATCTTCAGTAGATATTTTTAGATTTCCATCATATTTGTCGCACAGCATCTTTATAGATTTGATTCCATAGCCATGATAGTTAGTATCGTGTTTGGTAGTCATAGGAATTCCATTTTGCATCTTTAAGTTTCCTACGAAGTAATTAGATTCATGTATCATGACGAAACCTTCTTTCTTCACAGCACTCAAGGATATGAGACGTTTAGATTTGTCTTCTATCTTTCTAGAGGCTTCTATGGCATTGTCGATGATGTTTCCAAACAGAGCATACAAATCGATTTCTTCTATGAATGATAACTTTCTACCATCTACCAGACAGGTCAACTTAATTTGGTGTCTATTACATTCCCTGGATTTCTTTGTGATGATGATATCCAAAGCACTAGAACCTGTATCAAAGGAAGCGTCGTAGTCTCCAATCAGCTTCTTAGTATTATCCACTACCTCTTTGGAATAAATATTATTTTCATTGAGTTGATGCTTTAGGTCATGTGCCTTGATGTTGACCAAATCTATCAATTGCTTTTCGAAATAATACTGCTCCCTTTGTTCTTTGAGCATTCTTTTAATCTTCAAGTTCTCTTGCTCTATATCCTTACCTCTAGTCATCAAGTATTCCAAGAAAAGACTCAAGAATGTAGTGCAAAGGACAAAAATATCGAATATCACTTTGCTATGACGAGTTGTCAATTCAGCAGATCCAAAAGAATTCAGAAAAATAGAAAATGTGATAGGAATAGATCCAATCAAGAGCTGAATCTCATTAGAAACAGTCAATTCTATATTCTTTTGTTTCTTTTCAAATATCCAATAACAAGTGAAGAAGACTAAAGACCAAAAGAGGAGACAAAGAAGAAGGTCGACATACATGTTGTAGTCAGGAATATAAAGTTCAACAATAGAAACTAATGTTCTAGATAAATGTTGGGCGGAATATGAACAAGTCACAAGATAAAAGAGAAGGAAGAAATTTGTCTTATAAATTATAAAGCTGGATAAGAACAAAAATAGATATGCCAAGAAAGCAAATGAAACTCGTATGGATAGAATCCATTCCTCTGCTAATTTACTATCAATAGCAAAGCTCACTACCTTGTCCATAACTAATGCAAAAAACAATAGAGTAACTACATAGCAAGAAATCAGTTTGATCCAGTAATACTTTCTTTTTGGAACTCGCATTCCAAAGAGAAATAAGCCAAAGAACAAGGGTGTGATAAAAGAAAAGTGGCCTAGGAATAGTTGCATATCATTCTCCGTTTATATATAAGTTTTGAATAGCTTCCATAAACTCCTTCTTATTAGAACGAGAAAGAGGAATATTGAATCCATTCTTCAAATGGATAGTATATTTTTCAAGTCTTTCCACATAAGATAAATTTATTAGATAACTAGCATGGCATCTAAAGAATAGAGAAGGAAATTTACTTTCGCATTTCTTTAAAGAACCAAATGAATAATATTCGTTATCATTAGTGACATACTTCAATAAGTGATCATCGCTTTCGATATAAATCAAGGAATTCAACTTTATAGCTACTTTTTCATCAGTAGAAGTAGAGATTGTTATCATATCTTCGTTTTTCTTAGAAACCAGTTTAATGAATCTCTTCATCTTTAGTTTTAAGGAGTCATATTCTACTGGCTTTAGAATGTAATCAGAGGCATTTACTTCATAACCCTTGATAGCGTATTGAGTAAGTTGGGTTACAAAGACTAATACGACATTCTCATCCTTCTCCCTTATCATCTTACTAGCATCATAGCCATTAATCTTTGGCATATCTATGTCTGTGAAGATGATGTCATATTGCTGTTGAAAACTAAAGAGAAAAGAAGGTGCATCATTGAAGGTTTCGATAGATAATTCTATTTTCTCATCACTAGAAAACTGCTTGATGTAATCAGCCAACTTGTTCATACAGACCTTGTCATCTTCGATAATAGCTATTCTAAACATGCTTCGTAAGCCCTTTTATATCGACTATTTTAAGAAAACAAACTCCAAAATCAATAGTATCCTAATAAAAGCTAATTTACAGCTTAATTTTATTTTTAGACTAATTTCACGGGATGTATATTCTATTATTAACAAGAAAAAGCAGCAACTAAATACTAAGAATATTATTATAAGA
>X240_Southern_White_cheeked_Gibbon__coassemble_168_pt1 | contig 16836 bp, 9 predicted proteins | sample X240_Southern_White_cheeked_Gibbon__metabat2_high_PE_003 | metagenome-assembled genome bin X240_Southern_White_cheeked_Gibbon
TATATATATATATACATTAGAATAGTTGACTTTTTCAAAGATGTTTTTTCAGTCATTTCTTTCATCCTCTTGCCATTATTATAAAAGAGCTTACACCTTTCTAAAATTAGTATGTTTTTTGAACGAATTTGCAAAAATAGTTCAAATGATAAACATTTCGACCAACATTGACAGTTTTTATCTTCCTTTTGTAAAAATAAAATGTAAACGGTTGCAAGATTCCTACATATAGATTTGAGGATAATCAACCGGAAAGGAAAAGACAAATAGTCTTTTTGGAAACAAAATGAAGACAAATTTCAAATTACTTGCTTTGCTCGGATTAACAACAATGTTAATTGGATGCAACAGCAATCCAAGCACTAATCCTTCAATTAATCCAAGTACCCCTTCTAATAACAAGGGCTCATCTGGAAATGGTGGAGACACAAGTGGAACTAGTGATTCTGAACATGATGTAGACTCATTAGAGCCTGGAACAGTCAATCCCGATGGAACTTCCACCGGTGACAAAGATGCAAAGGGAAAGTTTTATTCCGATTATGGAAGTTTTGCTGACGAGCAAAAATCTGCTAAGGAATTAGCTATCGACATAGCTGCCGAAGGTGATACTTTGCTCAAAAATGCTGACAATGCATTACCTTTAGCTTCTTATGAAAAGAAGGTTACTTTGTTTGGAATGGCATCAGTCAACCTCGTTACTGCTGGTGGTGGATCTGGTGCTGGAAAAACTGGCAATAACGGAATTGCCTACACGGGTCTTGTAGAGTCTTTGGAAGATGCAGGTCTTGAAGTCAACCCTGTCACTGTCAATCTTTATAACACCTATCACACATTAGGAACAATCAATAATGAGCTTCCTGTATCCGACTACACTCCTTCTACTATCGCTTCTTATTATGGATACAGCGATGCTGCAGTCATCACTTTCTCAAGACAAGGAACTGAGAACAAGGACTTAGCAACTAACCAAGTGGAAGATCATGCAAACCCCGATGATCACGTGTTGCAACTCGATGACAACGAAGTGGCTTTGGTTCACCACGTCAAGGAACACTTCTCCAAGGTCATTGTTGTTATCAACTCTTCTAATATTATGCAAATTCCTGAATTGGCTGAAGAGAAGACCGATTCCAACTTGGGTGTCGATGCAATTCTTTGGGTCGGTGGAGTTGGAAACAATGGTGCTGAAGCTATCGGAAGAATTTTAACAGGTGTTGTCAATCCTTCTGGACATACATCCGATATCTGGACTAAAGATTTCACCAAGGATCCTTCCTTTACAAACTTAGGATGGCAGACCCAAAACAAGAATGCTGATGGCTCTAGAATGAATGCCTTCTTCTATGATGAAAGCGGAAAGATGACTAACTACGCTGATCTCGAATACAGAGAAGGTATCTACAACGGATATAAATACTATGAGACAGCTGCTACTGATATGGGTGGACAGACTGGTGAGAAATGGTATCAAGAGCAAGTTCTTTATCCATTTGGATACGGACTTTCCTACACCACCTTCGATTGGGAGTGGCAAGGAATAACTGATGCTGCAATCACCAAAGGCAATCAAACTATTGAAGTTCAAGTCAAAGTTACCAATACTGGTAATGTAGCCGGTAAGGATGTTGTACAGGTCTATTATTCAGCCCCTTACACCAAGGGTGGAATCGAGAAAGCTTCTAATAACCTTGTCAACTTTGGAAAGACTAAGTTGCTTCAACCTGGCGAGTCTGACATTGTCACAATCGACTTTGTTGCTCAGGATATGGCTTCTTATGACTGGAATGATGCCAACGGCAATGGTTTTGTCGGATATGAATTGGAAGCTGGAAATTACACAATCTCAGCTAACAGAGATTCACACACTCAAGTTCTTTCATATACTGCCGCTGTTCCTACTGCATTAGAACTTTCCACCGATTATAAGACTGGAAAAGAAATCACTCCTATCTTCTCTCAAGATGATGATTACAATTCCACATCAGAATCATTGCTCAGCCATTTGATTTCTAGAGCAACTGGATTGAAACAACCTGAGCCTGCTTCAGTTGCTGATCGTACTTTGACAGCTAATCAAATTGCACGTCTCGACGATCAGGATGTCTACAATCATTACGAATTATCGGAAGCTGATCCTTGGTACGTCAATTCTGTACCCTCTTCATGGAATCAAGGCGAGAAGAACAATATCAAGCTTGCCGATCTCTCTGGTGTCGATTATCAAGATTTGAAGATTGATGAAAATGGAGAAGTCGTCGAAGGAACTGATGAAGGTTCACAAAAGTGGTCTAAGTTGATGAACGAGTTGACTTGGAAGGAAATGTCAGACATCGTATCTGGTGATGCCACTAGTGGTCCTAACATGACCAAGATTGATGCCATAGGAATGGATGCCAACAACTATGCTGATGGTCCTGTCCAAATTAAAGGTGGAACATTGTTTACTTCAGCTCCTATTCTTGCTGCGACATTCAATGTTATATTAGGTCAAAAGATGGGACGTATGGTTGGAAACGATGCAATTTTGGTTGGACTTTCTCAATGGGCTGGTCCTGCTATGAATACTCATCGTTCACCATTCGCTGGACGTAACTTCGAATACTATTCACAAGATGGATGGCACGCTGCAAGATTTGCTGCGGCTGTCGTCAAAGGTGCTTCTTCTAAAGGATTGATTTCCTATGTAAAGCATTTCTTCTTGAACGATCAGGAATCATATCGTGCCGATTATGGTGGTGTCTGCACCTTTGTAACTGAGCAAGCTATGCGTGAGCAATACTTGAAGCCATTCGAATGGGCATTGAAGTATGGAAACTCCATGGGTGTTATGTCTTCATTCAACCGTATCGGATTTGCAGTAACTGCCGAATCTTATGCAGTACACCAATACTTGCTCCGTGATGAATGGGATAGCAAGGCTGATGTATGTACAGATGCTTGGGCTAAGGATTATGTTCCTGTAAACCTCATGGCTTATGCAGGATCTGACCAGCTTTTAGGACAATCTTCTACTTATTCTAAGAATGCAATGGACCATGGTACATGGAATGAGACCGAAAAGATGGTTTATACCAAAGCTTCAGCTTCCTCCTCAACCGATGATAAGAAGAATCCTTCATTCTACTTCGCTGTAAGAAGAAAAGCTCAACGTGCTTTATATGCTAGAGCTAATTCGACAACTGTAAAGAACGGAATCTCTGCAGGTGCTGTATTCTCAGTCGATGCCGAATATAATGTCAACAACTCTGTATCTATCGCTTCTGGTGATATCCAATTCACAATCGATGATACTGAAAAGGGAAAATTGGCTGAGTTTGGTCTCTCCTTAGTCAATGGTAAGGTCATAAGTGGTAAGGCCACCAAAGAAGGAACTGTCACTATTTCAGCTAAAGTCAACCAAGATAACTGGATTTCTTCTACCGCTAACATCACTGTCAATGTAAAGAGTGCTATCCATGTCGATGGAAATGCTATGTCTACTGGCAAGTCTGCTGCAACTTATGAAGCTAACAAGCCTATGTCTATGAAGGTTCAAGTACCTGCATTGGCTTACTTCACAGAAGTACCTGGTGGTGCAAAGTTCTGGGGTATGTCAATGAATGGATTGATCGTCAATGCATATCAAGATCCTGCCGATGATTCATGGCATCAAAGAAATGAAGATAAGACTGCTTCAGATATCATCACTATCGATGCTGCTACAGCAAAAGATAGCAAGATTTATGACTATAAGTTCACCAAGATTCCTGCAGGACTTACTGCTGTCAAGCATGAGAAGTCAGTCATGGGTAAGGCTAACAAGTCCAACTATGATGTAGTCGATTACTACACCTTGGAAGGTACTTTGGCTAGTGGAACTTACACTGTCGATGTCGATCTCACATACTATACAAATGCTTATATGTCCGGATGGATTTTCGCTGGAACTCCAACTGAATGCCATTACACCGGAACTATCACTTTCACAGTAGCCTAATCCGCTTTCTATGAATAATAAATTGACCTTGGCGGATGTTTCGTCAAGGTCAATTGTTTATTTATGGATGTTGCCAAGTTTGTCTTCATGAGTACAAGTTTTGGCACTTTTGTCACTAATTGAAAGCCTTTTCTTAAAATTTGATTGAAATCAGGTTCATTGGATGAACCAGGAGGAAAAAATGGAAAAAAATAGTTTAAAGATTTTAGCTTTATTGGCTTGTATGCTCTCATTGGCTAGCTGTGGAGGAAACAATGATTCAGCTAAGCCATCTAATAAGACTAACAATACTGCTTCAGTAGAACCTAAGCCTGATACTGGTGCTGGTAAAGATACTGGAGGAAAAACTGATACTGAAGTCAGTGATAAGAATGTATCTAAAATTGCTGTAAAGACTAATCCTACCAAGATGTCTTATAAGATAGGTGAAACTTTCGATCCTGCAGGTGGTGTTTTGACTGTTACATATAAAAACAAGTCAACTGCTGAGCTCGATATGACTGACTCTAGAATCACTTATACGACATTGAATACTACTGTCACCAACGCAAACGCTTCTATAAAAATTACTTTTGGTGGAAAGAATGCTACTTTGAGAAATATCGTTGTCACCAAGCAAACATTCGATATCACATTTGAAACTAATGAAGGAAGTGAAGTTTCTAATTTAACAGTCGAAGATGGAAGCAAAGGCGAGAAGCCTGCTGACCCTACAAAGAGTGGATATACATTTGATGGATGGTACATTGATTCTCAATTGACTTTAGCTTTTGATTGGAATAGCTCAGTCACTTCTGCTATTACTTTATATGCGAAATGGTTGACTGAAGGTGCTACTACCTACAATGTCACATTTAATTACAACCATTATGGTGCAATTCCTAAGACTAGAATTTTGAAAGTTGAATCTGGAAAGCCTGTTTCTAAGATATCGGTGGATCCTTCTAGAAAAGGATATGACTTCGGCGGCTGGGTGACTTCCACCGGTGCTGATTATGATTTCACCACTAATGTTACCGGTGATTTGACTTTGACAGCTAATTGGAAACGTTCTACAACTGAATATGTTGGAGCACAAACATACAAGTTTGAAGCTGAAGATATTGACTTCACTGGAATCATTGGAGCTGGACTTTCTGGAACCACTACTGAAGCTGGTGCAATTGTTACCAAGCCTGGATTCAACGCTTCCGGAGATAAGTTTGTCTCTTATATGTATAAGAGAGGAAATACTCTCAAGTTCGAAATCATTTCCGATGTTGCAAAGACTGTCACTTTGAAGGCTAGTATGTCTCAAGAGATTGAAAACTATTCTTACAATAAAGACAATTATCAAATCATGGCCAACGGAAAGATTTTGGATTATGGAACCATCACTTTCAGTAATGTTCCTGCAAGAGTTGGTGATACTACTGATCCTGAACCTTTCAAGGAATTTACATTGGGAACTGTTGATCTCAAGGTTGGAAACAATGAATTTACATTTATGACCAATAACTCTGATGATATCAGCGGTACTACAATGGCTGCTCATGCACCCTTGCTCGATTATATTGCTTTGAGCGGCGATGACTTTGTTGCTGAGTGGGATAATGTCAAAGGTTATCCTGTCAAGAACTACTAAAAAACGGAATAAATTCTTATGATGATAAAAAAACTATGGAAAAAGAATAGCTTCAAAATATGGTCTATAACTTCCGGTGTTTTGTTAGCTACTGTAATAGCTGTACCTATCGTATTGAATACAGCTTTGGCCGATGTTTTGGACTTTGCTTTGGGTGGAGCTGATCCTATCTTTAAAGAAGGTGAACAGTCAGCTTATGTGAAGTCTTTTAACAGCAAAGACGAAAGCAAAGCTAATGCTGACAATGTTAACGTTAAATTGAATGAAGAAGGAATGGTCTTGTTGAAAAACAAGAACAACGCCTTGCCTTTAGCCAAAGGTTCTAAAATTTCTGTCTTTGGAAAGAATTCTGACAACATCGCAATCGGTGGATCTGGTTCAGGTGCTGCTAGTGGAGATTTTATCGGTGTTAACGAATCTTTAAGAAATGCCGGATTTGAAGTCAACCCAACACTTGAGAATTTCTATCACGATAACAAACTCTCAGGAGAAGGACGTTCTTCGGCTTCTGGCGACTTGGATTCAGGAAAACCAGTCACATTGAAAACTGGTGAAACTCCTCAGTCTTCTTATACAAATGAAGTAAAAGATAGTTACAAGAATTATCAAGATGCCGCTGTTATAGTTCTTACTAGAATCGGTGGAGAGGGTATGGATCTTCCTATGACCATGGATGGAGTGGAAGGTGCTAGAAAGAGCGATGACCACTATCTTCAATTAGACAAGAACGAAGAAGATTTGATCGTTGCAGTAACCAATGGCGGATTTAAAAAAGTCATCGTCGTAATCAACTCTGGATCTGCTATGGAATTGGGATTCTTAGAAGAAAATGCTAAATATGTCACTCAAAAAGGATATACGATTGATCCATCTAAGATTGATGCTGCTATTTCTATTGGATACCCAGGAAATTCTGGATGAAAAGCTTTAGGTGAAATCATTGCCGGAGATGTAAATCCTAGTGGAAAGACTGTCGATACTTATGCTACTGATTTCAAGAAAATGCCTTCTTGGAAAAACTTTTCTGTAAATAACGATTTTGATACTGAAGGTGGACTTGGTGATCAATATATGATTGGTGATCAAGCTAAGCTCTACTATTTTGCTGATTATGAAGAAGGTGAGTATGTAGGATATCGTTATTATGAGACACGTGCTTTTACTGATGGTAACGAATGGTACAATGCCAATGTAGTATATCCTTTTGGATATGGGTTGAGTTATACGACATTTTCATGGAGTGTCGATGCTACAACAGTTCCTTCTACACTTGATCCAACTAGTGAATTTACTGTTGAAGTTGAGGTAAAAAATGAAGGAAGTGTCGCAGGTAAAGACGTAGTAGAAGTTTATGCTAAAGATCCTTATAAAACTGGTGAAATCGAAAAGCCTTATGAGATATTGATTGGATATGCCAAGACTGGTTTATTAGAGCCTGGTGCTAGTGAAAAAGTATCGATTGATATCAATCCTTACTACATGGCTTCATATGACTATAATGATGCCAACAATAATGGATTTAAAGGCTTTGAATTGGATGCTGGAACTTATTCATTGAGTTTCAACAAGAATTCACATGAAAGTATAAGATCATTCGATATGGAATTGGCTGATAATTATCAATATGCTGAAGATCCTGTGACTGGAACTGAAGTCAAGAATCTTTATACTGATAATGAAGATGCATCATTTAATAGTGATTATCAATTGAAGACTATTCTTTCTAGAAAAGATTGGGAAGGAACATTTCCATCTCCCAGAACTCAAGAAGAAAGAACTGTCAATCAAGACTTTATAGACAAATTGAATGATAAATCTACTAATAATCCTAACGATTACGATAATGATCCTCAATTCGATTATCCTACAGTAGATGATACCAAGTTATATACAATTTATGATTTATTGTATAAGGATAATCTTGATGCCGATGGTAATTATGTAGTCGATGAAGAAGGAAATAAAGTTCGTGGCGAATGGGTTGGAGAAGTCTCATTTGATGATGAGAGATGGGACAGATTGTTGGATCAAATGAACTTGACAGAAGTTGCCAACATGTATAATACAGCTGCTTATAAGATTGCAGGTGTTGATAGTGTTGGTCTTCCTGTTGTGACTTGTGCTGATGGTCCTGTCGGTTGGACTAGCTTCATCAATCCTGGTTTGTTTGAGAAGACTGCATCATATTCTTGTGGTGTAACTGTTGCATCCACTTGGAATGATGAACTCATTTCTGAATTTGGTGCTGCTGTCGGTGAAGAGGGATTGATTGGAAACGGATCTACTCCTTACACTGGATGGTACGCTCCTGCTATGAATATTCATAGATCTCCATTCGGAGGAAGAAACTTCGAATACTTCTCAGAAGATCCTCTTCTTTCTGGAAAGGTTGGAGCTGCTGAAGTGAGAGGTTGCAGAAGTAAAGGAATAGTAACATTTGTCAAACACTTCGCTGCTAATGAACAAGAGACGCATCGTTCTATTTCTGGTGATTGTTCTTGGATTACTGAGCAAGCTTTGAGAGAAATCTATTTGAGACCTTTCGAAATCACAGTCAAGGAAGGAAAGACATTGGGAATGATGTCATCTTTCAACAGAATCGGAACTCGTTGGACTGGTGGTGATTATCGTTTGTTGACTACTATCCTTAGAGATGAGTGGGGATTCAATGGAGCTGTCATCTGTGACTTCAACACGATTCCTACTTATATGGATGCAAGACAAGAAGCATACGCAGGTGGTGATTTGAATTTGGCTACTATGGCTTCATCAGCTTGGAATTATGATGAATCCAGCATAGGCGATCAATTGGTCTTGAGAAGAGTCTTGAAGGATGTCTGTTACAGCATTGTTAATTCAAACTCCATGCAAGGTACTGTAATTGGTCAAACTGCTCCTAAGTGGTTCTGGATCAACTATGCATATATCTTTGGAATGTTAGGTGTCATCTTAGTTTGGGGTGGAATTGTAATCACCTTAGATATTAAAAAGATAAAAGCTGAAGAAAAAGCCGAATCAGACAATAAATAATAATTAGTCTTATGCTATAAAGTCATCCGTTTTATGCGGGTGACTTTTTTATATATTTTCTATATATCAATTTTTATTAATTGGATTTGATTTTCATCACTTTATAGATATCGCTTTTTGAATTTGGTTATTCTTTTTTTAGAAATTTAGTCTTAAACTAGATATGTATTTATATTTAGGTGTTTACTATAAATGAACATATTTAAGGTTTTTAAAAGAAATAAAGATATTGTCAAATTAGCAGTTCCTGTATTTTTGGAACTGATATTGAGTGTAGCCATGGGCTATATAAATCAATTTATGCTAGCTGGAATTCCAATAGCTTCTAATGCTGTAAGTCAAGCAAATCAAATATCCAATATCTTTATCGTTTCTTTCTCTGTCTTTTCGACTTCTTCCTTAATATTGATAACTCAATTGAAAGGAAGTGGAAACAATGAATTATTGAATAAAGTATATTCATTGTCTTTTTGGGTTAACTTTATTTTAGGAGTAGTTGTCAGTTCATTGGTGATTGGATTAGCTAATCCTTTGTTTAGGATGATGCAAGTGGCAGATAATGTTTTCCCTTGTGCAGTCATGTATCAATATGTGAGTGGTGCATCGATAATATTTTTGGCTTTGAATCAAGTACTGTCTTCTTTCTTAAGAGCTAACAAGAAAATGACACAACCTATGCTGATAGCTGTGATTACAAATGTTGTTAATGCTATAGGTGTTGCAATAACATTATGGGCTTTTCCTGATGGAACTTTAGATTCTATTCAAAAATTGATAGGGGTAGGATTATCTACTTTGATATCTAGAAGTGTCGGATTTATTCTTTCTTTAGTATTCTACGTCAAGTATGTATCTATTTCTTTGTCATTCAAAGGAATAAGACCTTTTCCAAAACAATTGTTCAAAAGGCTTTTGACTATTGGGTTACCTACAGCAGGAGAGACTTTATCTTATAACTTTTCTCAATTAGTCTTGATGATAATAGTTAATTTTTCTGTCTCAGTTTTAATGCAAAATCTAAGAAACTATATCATGACTTTCACTTCCATCATCTATTTGTTTGCTAGTGGAACTGCTACTGCTATGCAAGTTGTCGAAGGAACATTAGTAGGTGAAGGCAAGAAAAATGAGACGGAGAGACTAGTCAAAGATATAGGTGTTATGGCTAGGACTGTGTCATTCATAATGTCTTTGCTAATAACTGCTATAGCCTATTTTGTCTTTTATTATTTGATGGGAGAAGCCATAGCTGATCCTTCTACCAATATAGAAGGATTAACACAACACGATATAGGACTTGTCGCTGTTTATTGCATGTTGATAGATATAGTATTGGATCAAGGAAGAGCTACTAACCTAGTCTATGTCAAAGGATTAGAAACAGCAGGTGATATATCATTTCCTGTTTTGACTTCAATCTTTACAAGTTGGGCTTTGACTGTTGGAGTATCAGCTTTATTATGCATTGTTTTTAAATTAGGAATATACGGAGCTTTTATCGGTGCTTGTTTGGATGAATGTGTTAGAGGAATAATATTTGAAATTAGATGGAAGTTAGGCAAGTGGAAGAATAAGACTTTAGTCAAAAATATCTAAAATCAATCATTTGATTTACTAATAGAGTATCTAGTAAAAACGAAAACGTAGGTCGCCTTTTGAAAGTGCTTTTATTACTTTTTCTTAAGAAATTCCTTATACTTTAAGCGTTGTGTTTTTTGTGTGAGTTTGAGATTAGCAACGCTATTCTTAAATTCAAAAATGCTTATTATTAAAATATTAGAAAAGGATTCTTTATAGAACAATTTTTTGCGTTTGATAATATGCATTTGTCGAGATTACAACCACTTTTAATTTACCTAAAGGAAAAATCAAAGAAAATGAAAAAGAATCGTAAATTTCTCAGCTTATTTCTATCCGTTTTATCTTGTGCAACTTTAGTATCTTGTGGAGAAGGCAATAACACTAGTGCTCCATCTAATACTGGTAATGTTACTACACCTTCTACTCCCTCAGCTCCTTCCAGCAAGCCTAGCACAGATGAAAATAATTCATCTAAAAATGAAGATGAGAAGAAGATTTATACAATAGCTGAATTGATAGCTATGATGCCTAGTGATGGTAGTGCCACAACTGAAAGATACTATGTTAGAGCTACAATTAAATCTATCGATAATGCTGATTATGGTGCTATGACTATCGAAGATTCAACAGGAACATTGTCCGTTTATGGTACATATAGTTCTGATGGTGCAAAGAGATACAGTGAATTAGATGAGAAACCTGTAAAAGGTGATACAGTCTTACTTTATGGAACAATTCAAAACTACAAAAGCAAAACTCCTGAAATAAAGAGCGGATGGATTATTGAATTCACAAAAGGAACTCCTTCTTGGAGTGAAGATGACTACACAGAAATGACTATAGGTGAAGCTAGAGAAGCTGATGTAGATTCTTTGGTTAAGGTTACTGGTGTAGTCTCTAGAATCACATTTGCCAGTGGAATGAAGCCTAATGGATTCATAATCGTCGGTGATAATAGCTCCATATATGTCTATGATAATCAGATTGCTATAGCAGTTGCCGTAGGGAACAAGATTACTCTTTTAGCTAAGAAGACAATGTTTATTCCTTCTAAAGAAGCTAGTTCTGCCAAAAAGTTTGGATATAAAGGAGCCTGTCAATTGATCGATGGACATCTATTATCCAATGATGAATCGACTAATGATTTGGATTTGTCATTCGCTCAAGAAAAGACAGTCAAAGAAGTTATTGAAACTTCTCCTTCTGACAACATTACTTCCTTGATTTATCACAGCAATGCACTCATCAAGAGAGTTCAAAAAGAAGGACAGAGCTTTGTTAATTATTACATCGATGATTTAGATGGTAAGACAGGAAGCTATGTTTATACTGCATGTGATGGTAAAGATTTTGCTTGGATGGATCAATATGATGGAAAGATATGTTCTGTCTATTACACAGCCTTAAATGCAAAATCAACTTCTACTGGAGTTTTATTTAGATTCCTTCCTATCAAGATTGAAGATAACAATAATTATCAATTCGATAAAGCAGAAGCTCCTAAGTTTGCTGTCGAATATTATGGATTAGAGCAATTTGATACATCCTATAGTGCAGACCCTAAGAAAGAAATGCTCACTTCAGTAACATCTGATTTATTGAACTTTGGAACAGCTACTTTGTCTTATTCTTCTAACAATACTGATTTAGCTTATTTTGAAACTGGCGAGGATGGTAAGGTTATATTCCATGTTAATAATGGAACTGAAGGAACAGCAACCATTACTGTCACTGGTCATTTGGATGGTCAAACAGACTTTTCTAAGACTATGGATATAAAGATTACTAAGCCAGTTGATGTGAGTTCAGCAGTTAATGTTAAAGCTGCAATTGATGCTAGTAAAGATACTGAATTATTAGTAAAAGGTGTCATAGGACCTTCTTTAGTAAACAAGGACGGATTCTACTTGATAGATGACACCGGAAGCTTAGCAGTAGTTATGAATTCAAGGGATGAATTAGAAGGACTTCAAATAGGTCAAACAGTTTATATCAAAGGAAAGAGAGATTTGTTTGCTAGCTCCCGTAAAGGTACTCCTTCCTATTTTGAGCGTTGCATGACTGGTTGTCAAATAGTTAAAAATGAGTTTGGAAATGTGGATTATTCAACAGCCTCGTTTATTAAAGGCAAGACCTTAGCTGATTTGATAGCTTTACCTGTTGCTGATAATTATCATACTGCCGAGGTATATGTTATTACTGCCGGTTTGAAATTTGTTTCAACCAAAAATTATTCAAATGCCTATTTAAAGGATGGTGATAGTGAAATGCGTCTTTATTGCACTAATGCTGCAGGCCAGTATGGATGGATCAAACCTTATGAAGATGATACTAAGACCTACACTATGGAAGTTGCTGTCTGTAATTGGAATGACAAAAATTATTTTACAGCTTGTCTCTTATCAATCACTGATTCTAATGGAAATAAGGTGATGAACACCTTAAACTTCAATAGTTAATTATAAGTTGTATATTTAAAGAGAAAAAAGCTCAGCACTACAATTTTGGCTGAGTTTTTATTTTTGTCTTTATAAATTTTTAATAATCTTAATCGGCTTGCTCTTCAACGCTTTGATACAAGTAATCAATGAGGTTATAAGTCCTATTCCGATTATCACTACTAGTAATAATCCGATATTGAATATATTGAAAGTGAAATAGTTGAGCATAATCCAATTATTCAAAATTGGGAATATTATTCCTAATGCGATTAAATCAAATAAAAATATAATCGAGGAAATCAATAAGGAATCAGTTATAGTCAGTTGGATAATTCCTAATTTTGTACATCCCATAGACCTTAATATTCCAGCTCTGATTTCATTCTTTTTAGTGTTGGCGAAGCACAAATTTATAATCATTAGAATAGCTATAGTTAATAAAGCGCATATGATTGTAGTAATTACATTTCCTGTGGTTCCATTTCTGAAATTAGTCAAAGAATCGTATGAATAATAGTTGTTCCTTATAACTGCATAGTAATTAAGGCCATTTTCATCTTTGACATTTAATGATTGGATAAATCTTAAATCCTCATTGATGTCACCTGATAAACGATAGATATATGTATAAGAGAGGTTAGGCTCTTTGTAAACTTCTTCTTGATATCCAGCTTTTAGATAAGGATAGCAACAAATTGAGCTTCCTTTTAATAACTCTTTACAGTCCTTATCGAGATTAGTGCTTGTATTTAATAGGATAGATGGCAAGTCATCAATTTTAAATACACCAGTAATCTTATATCCACATAGGGTCTTGCCTATTAATTCATCGTAATTCTTTGATCCCTCAAATGTATTTTTCCCATCTCCATAATCAAATGTATAGATATGCGCATATTTGATTAAGCCGTAAGCTAATGTATCTGGCAAGGCAATTTCATTATAATTCTGAGGAAGTCTACTATTCTCAGTAGCTTTTTCAAATCCTATATAAGAAAGATCGATATCAGGATCTAATTCTATTGCTTCTTGACTTTGTGAAGATGAGTCTTTAAGTACATATTTAGTTAAACTGTCCAACTTAGATGAACTCGTTCCAAATGCTTGTAAATAACCACCTTTCATTCTTGTCATTTGGAATACATTTTTAGTATTTGAATTTAATTTCTCTTTCTGCTCTGTATTAGGAGTTATAGAAGTATCTACGAAATCACCATCTGGAGAATACCCTTGAAATCTTGTTTCTAAAATAGCCATTCTTGAAGTTGTTTGATATTGCTTATCTAAAAAGATTTTGTTTTGATCGGCATTAATTATGGATAAGAACAATGTCATTGCAACGGTTGAAATAATTGTTATGAATAAAGATGTGAATAATCTAATCTTTGATTTGGCAATAGATTGTAGACTCAACTTAAAACTATTTTTTATTGATAATAACCCATGTTTTTTATCTTTAGTCTCTTTATTGCTTTTATCTTTAGAGATAGCTGAATCGGTGTTATTTAAGCCTTCATTATTTGTTATTTTGCAAATATTACCTGCTTCTAATTCGATTGTAGAAATAGCGTATTTGGAAAAGAAATCTAAATCATGAGTTGAAACGATTATCAATTTCTCTTTTGATAATTCACCGAGCAATTTAGCTAAATCTGTTGCGTTAGATTTATCTAATGAAGAGGTTGGCTCATCCAAACATAATATATCTGGATCTTTAATTAGTGTTCTAGCTATTGCTATTCTTTGCTTTTGACCTCCAGATAATTCGTTTGGATGTCTAGATAACAATTTATCCAATGATTCTGATTTATCGGGAAGATTTACTTTTTTTAATATCTCCTCAACTACTGATTTATCGTAATGTGATTTAGCTAAATCAAAAGCTAAAGATAGATTATCTTTAATAGATAATTCGTTGATGAGATTTAAATCCTGAAAAACTATTCCGACATTTTTATTTCTATAATTGTCATAATTTGATTTATTTATTTTAGTTCCTTTAAATAATAAATCACCAGATGTTTGTGAATCTAGCCCAGATAATATATTGAGTAGAGTTGTTTTACCGGACCCACTTCTTCCGGTAATCAAATATAGACCTGTTTCATTGAAAGAATAAGAAAAGGAATTTAAAGCTATAGAATCACTTTTTTTATATTGCTTTGTTAAATTTTTCACTTCTAACATAATGCAAGGCTCCTTTCTACAATTGCTTTAAATTATAATACTCAAATCTTCAGTGACAATATTTGATCTTTCTTGTAGTTCTAACAATCTTTCAAACGGATAGTCATGCGAATCAGCTGGCATAGGTGTACTTGCACTTCTTGATAAGTTTTTGTTGCTAATAAATTGATTTTACTGATTAATAGTGTTGGCTTGGCAAAAAGGCAGGATTAAAACTAATAAACAATGACGGTATATAGAACTTTGTTTCTTTATCATTTGAAATCTCCTTGTTAAATACAATTTTTATTGTACTAAATTGCCAAAGTATAAACAAGCCGTTGTGTTTAGTAAAAGAAAGAAGTATGATGACAAAGATAAAGCTGTTGATTTCTATATGCACGACAAGGAATCAGGTACATATCTAGATGATCTTGGCTATCGTCCTAATCCCACGGCGACAAATATCAATGATGCTATCATTAACAACAAAATATATGTTCAAGGGAAGGTCGCAAACGGGCAATTCACGTATATCATCTATGTCTCAGGAAATTTCATCATAAGATGAAGAAACGGATTTGAAGAATTTCAAACTCCACATCCTTCATTAATCAGTGGAAAAGATTCCAAGGTGAAAATGGCCGGAATGGTAGATATTCAGAATGGTAAGATTCATAGTTGTGATGATAGAAGTGGACATTTCAAGCCTAACAGCAAGTCGATGGAATATGCAGACACAGCCTTTGGAAAACTTTCGAAAGAACTGTTCACAAAGAATTCAAAGAAAGGAAACAAATAATTATGGAATTTAAAGAGTTATATCATATTTTCTTAAACAACTATGACACTAAATTCAAAGTCACACAAAAAGACGGCTCATCTTTCATCGGTAGGATTCATACCTGGTTTGAATCTGATGATGAAAACGATTTAAGTGGTCAACCTCATCAAAATGTTTGGTTTGTGATTCAAGAAGTTTTAATACCTTCCACTACAGATTCAGATTTCAAACCGGGATCATCACAAATTTTAAGTGAGTTAGATTTTCCAATTGACATAGAAATATGTCACTAAGCTAATCAATTTGTTTTTCCAAATGATAGTCATTGATTCAACTAGATGACTATCTTTTTTTGTTCCTATATCAATCAAAAGACAATGGTCTTCAGAACTATTTTAATTCCTGTATAAACATAGGTACTCGCTTTTTTATTCTATGCAACCAATCCCACCATCAATCAACATTTGTCCTTAAGTCTCCTCCTTTTTTAAGTGTTTACCCAATTGTTGAAATGTAGAAGTGATGTGAAATCATTTTCTTCAAGGCATCCTCAGTCACGAACCGGATTTGCTTGTCTAAGTTTTCAGTTGAGTTGTTCTTGTGAGTCAGCTATGATACTTTCCAAAAGTGAGCCAAAAAGGCAAACAACACAATCACAACCCTGAATTTCTAATAATCATATTTTTGAATTGCTTTTTTGTAGTTTCGGAACTTTTCATTCTGAATCGTAATATCCACCAATCGATACTATATTGTCGTACCACAAGATCAAAGGGTGGATATATTTCTTCATACTAGTAAAAGCCGTTTTTCTTCGTTTTCGGAAGAATAAGAAACGATTTTTGACACAAAAAAGAGAGGTTTGTTACCTCTCCATTATTCAAAATGTGCCGATTTTCAGGCACTTTTACTCATCAGTGCAACTATAGTCTCCACATGTGTCGGCGACATACGAGGAACATGTCTACTGGATGCGTTTTTTGACAGGTCTACTGGAAATTTCAGACAACATCCAAGTATTGAGTTTTACAAGATTCCATAGTGCTTAAGATGGCTAAATCTTTCATTACTATCCAACGCAATGATAACTGCAATCTAGACGACGTTTCTTGTTTCTCCTCAGCTCCAGACCATTGGAGGAACGCTCCGCCCCTTTACTTCATTCAATTCGCCTTCCAATATCCTGACTTATTAGATCCGACCCTCTCGATAAATCCTCTTTTTCTCAGCA
>X240_Southern_White_cheeked_Gibbon__coassemble_182_pt1 | contig 15809 bp, 10 predicted proteins | sample X240_Southern_White_cheeked_Gibbon__metabat2_high_PE_003 | metagenome-assembled genome bin X240_Southern_White_cheeked_Gibbon
ATTATTTGCGGTTCGCGAGTTCGAATCGTCAAGAGTGGATATCTTTAACGCTTACAATAAAAAGTCTACTCTTCAAGATTTATTTTGAGTGAGGCTCAACATGAAGGAACAGCGCATTGAATTTGAAATGGCAAATCTTGCTAAATTGATTTCATATCCATCAGAAGACATTGGCCAATTAGCTGTCGCAATAAGAGCTACCCCTGAAGGCGATAATCAATTCTATCTTTCAGGATATGAGACTATTGACGATCCATGTAAAAAGGATTATCTCCGAGTATCTCTTCGCACGAGGGGAAACTTCAAAAGCTGAAATCACCAAAACCAAACAGCTGATAGAAGCAAACGACTCCTATCATAAAATAACTTTAGACACAGGTATCTGAAAGTATGCCTATAACGACGAGTATTTTGCGAAAGACAATCCCCAAAATCATAAGAAACTGCCTAACTCCGCACACGATCCTTATATAGAAAGGATAGCCGTTGCTATTTATTTCCAATCAGGCTCCGAGGAATTGAAGGAATGGACACTTAACTGGCTTCCTCCTAAAATAGATATTAATAGCTTATAACGCCTTGGAACATCGATTTCCAAGACGTTTTTTTGATATAATACAAATAAATAAGTGAGCCTTAATTGCTTACAGTTTTGGAGTACGTAAGGAAATAAAACCACTCTATATAAGATAAGGAGGCTTACTATGTCGAGTAACTTCAACTTAAACAAACAAAAATGCTGGTCCTGCGAATACTTTTGCGGAAAGAGGCAAATTAAGAACGGCCTTCTTGATGGGGACGTCTGTCCAGAACGATGCAACGGGCATCTACGGCTGCAAGAGAGGGACAAAAGGGGTTCGCTAAAAATGGAAAACTTATTTGATTACGCGCCGAAAGAACTTACGCAAGACGGTTTCATCCGATGGGTATGCGCAAACTACAGGGAGCCAGAACTCAAAAAACTAGTCAAAGACTTCATTCTTTTCTTAACTGACGGGAAGGTAGACATAGACGATCCGGAATTCCGTTTCCTGAACACGTGGTCCCAAGTGAACCACATGGACCTTGGCTGCGATTTCTTCTATGCGGAAAGCGACAGGTATTCGAGGCATTACCTCGTCATCGAGGACAAGACGACCAGTTGGGAACACAACCAATTGAAAACCTATAACAAGGTTTTGCAGCGATGGGACGCACCGCACAAAAGGGAGCGCGCCATCAAGGTTTTCTACAAGACTTCCCCTTCGGACGAAGAAGAAATCGCCAGGGTCAAAGACGCCGGATGGCGCATGTTCCAATTGCCTGAAATCGTCAACTTTTGGGGAAAATATAAGTCTCACCCAAACCTCATCGTGTCGTCGTATGCCAAGCATATCCTTAAGATAGGCGAGTCCTCGGAAACGGTCACCATGCCGTCGACCAATGATCTCATAGCCTGGTACTCCTACATGAAAAAGATCCTTTTGCCGCGTATTGCGAATGATGTCGAGAGTGCGCAGTTCCACGTTGAGACGGGTCGATACGGATACGTGTACATCACCGCCTACCCCAAGGGGCGCCGCGATGACTTTACGCCATATTTGGAAATCCGCAGTCGCGACCTTCTCGGAGGCAGATTCGTCGGGAGGATCCTGAAATACGGGAAAAATATCGATGCTAAATCTTTCAAACTCCTTCGCCAAACGATCAGCGAGAATGGTGGAGAGATCTTCAAGGCAAATTGGGGCCACAAAAGGATGCAGCAAGCTGGCACGACAGCGATAAGGGGCACCAAACTGTCATCTACGTCAGAAGAAGCCTTGATTAGCTCGATTGAGGCTGCCACTCGAGCCTATCTGAAGATTGTCGCAAGTTGGGACGAGTCTGTGAGGAAGTAGGGTAAAGCCCTAGGGAAAGCAAAGGTGGTATGAACTCAAAATCCATAATACCTTTGCTTTGCGGTAGGATGTGATCTACATTCCACCCTTTTGCACTGTTGCGGTCGTTATAAGCGCCCTTGGCCATCTCACGACCAGTGAAATCCTTCACGGTGGTCGCTCTTTGCCATAACGCTTATTCCAAAGTCGCATAGCAGTCTCTCTGTTGAGATCCGTTAGAATTTTGTATCGACGGATTATCAGGAATAATAAGTAAATGGTGTGGAGATGGTTTCAAAGAAACTGAAGACGATTTATACGAAATTATTATCGATATCTTCACCAAGTTGCTATCGACAAAATAGCATAATAAAACCCGCATTAAGCGGGTTATTTATTACTTCTTAATTCCGAATTCTTCAGGATGATGAGCTTCGTACTTCTTACGAGTATTTGTATCAAGAATCTTCTTACGCATACGAATGCTCTTAGGAGTAACTTCAACCAATTCATCATTGTTGATGTAATCCAAAGCTTGTTCCAAAGAGAGCTTCATAGGAGCCTTCAAGACTATTGTTTGATCCTTAGTAGAAGAACGGACATTGTTCTTAGGCATTTCTTCAGTGACGTTGACAGCTAAATCACGATCAAATTTATTTTCACCGACCAACATTCCTTCATAGACCATGACACCTGGAGTGATGAACATCGTTCCACGTTCCTCAACATGTTGCAAAGCATAAGAAGTAGCTTTTCCTTCATTTACTGAGACCAAAACACCAACAGGTCTACGTCCTATTTGAGTTTTAACCATAGGACGATATTCTTTGAAAGCATGGTTGATCATTCCATAACCATGAGTCAATGTCATGAATGTGGTCATGAATGAAATCAATCCACGGGAAGGAATTACGTAATTCAAACGAGTATGACCTTTGTCTGAATCCATATTAACCATCTCTGCACCACGGGTTCCAACCAAATTCATAACTGATCCGACATACTCATCAGGCACATCGATTTGAAGGTCCTCAAAAGGTTCTTCCTTAACTCCATCGACTTCCTTAAGGATGACATCAGGCTTTGAAACTTGAAGCTCAAATCCTTCACGACGCATTGTTTCAATCAAGACTGATAAGGCCAATTCACCTCTACCAGAAACCAAGAAAGACTCACTAGCTCCGATCTTAGTAAACTTCAAGGAAACATCGGATTGACTCTCTCTGAACAATCTATCACCTATTTTAGCGGCAGTACAGAACTTTCCTTCATCACCAGCAAAAGGAGAATCATTGGCCATAAAAGTCATCTGCAATGTAGGAGGATCGATACGAAGTCTAGGTAAGGCTTCAAGATGATCAGGAGTACAGAATGTCTCACCGACTTCAACATCAGGAAGTCCACCAATAGCACAAATTTCACCAGCATGAGCTTCAGGAATCTCAATCTTTTTCATTCCATAGTATCCGATTAACTTTTGAATTTTAAAGTTCTTTGTCGTTCCATCAAGTCTCATGCATGATAAAGTATCACCAACCTTGACTGTTCCTCTTTCAACTCTTCCAACAGCGATACGTCCGATGTAGTCATTGTAATCGAGCATAGAAGGTTGGAATTGGAAAGGAGCTGTAGTATCGACATTTGGAGAAGGAATTTCTTCAATAATAGTATCGAGAATCGGAGCCATGGTCTCCTTTTGAGAAGACAAGTCTCTATCGAAAGATGATGTTCCCTTCAAAGCAGAGCAATAGACGGTCTTGTAATTTAATTGTTCATCTGTGGCACCTAATTCCATGAACAAGTTGAGGATTTCATCTTCAGTCTTTTCGATATCAGCCATAGGTCTATCGACTTTGTTGATGACGACAACAATCTTTAACTTATATTCGAGAGCAGTCTTCAAAACGAATCTTGTTTGAGGCATGACACCGTCGAAAGCATCGACAACCAAGACACAGCCATCGACCATATTCATAATACGCTCGACTTCACCACCGAAATCAGCATGTCCCGGAGTATCGACAATATTAATTGTGTCACCATTATATTTGATGGATGTAGTCTTGGCGAGAATTGTAATTCCTCTCTCATGCTCAATAGGGTTGGAATCCATCACTGCGATATCCGCATTATCAGGAATATCGACTGTGTTAGTGTACTTTAAAAGACGACCGACAAGAGTTGTTTTACCGTGATCGACGTGAGCGATAATTGCGACGTTTCTAATCTGATTCATTTCTAAGCCTTCCTTCAATAGAATATATATTAACTTTAGCTTATGAATTATAAACCTATATATAAATATTTGTTTTTCTAGTTAAGCGATTTCATAAAAATTTCAATTCAAAAAGCCATCTCACAGAGGAGATGGCTTATAAAATCTGCTATCTATCTCTTCACATAAGTGAAGAAGAACATCATGAACAAGATGGCCAATCCTAGAATGAGTGCTCCAAAGAGCATCCATTTGAAGAGTGTCATTCCACCCAAGCTTCTAGACTTAACCAACTTTTTTTCTTTTTTATATTCTTTATTGGTCATGTCGTTTATTCTCCTTTACTCTTATTCTTAATTGGATCTAATGGAGTGACAGGATCCAAATCACCGAGGTCATCCAAGTCCAAAGGTTCTACGATAGAGGCCTTTACAGGTGAAGGCTTCTTTATGCTTGCCTCAGATTTGCTTTCGACAGGCTTAGGAGCTTGTTCTACAACTACGATAGGCTTGACAGGCTCGACAACATCTTCATTTCCAACATTAGCCAACAACTTTTGTTCCTCTTCAAACTTCTTCTTGGCTTGTGACCATTCACGAATTGATTTGAATTCAGAAACAGGTTTATCGAACTTCTTAGTAGTATCGTGGTTTTCTTCAGGATTCACCGAGACTGCCGAAACATATCCAGTACGACGGACATCAGCTCTTTCCTTGCTAGCACGATTTGCAAGATACTTACTTCCTTTATTTAAGCCTTGTCCTTGCAACATAGGTGTGACGATCATAGCCTGGTTAGTGACAGCCTTATTGAATGCTTCTTCAGGAGTCAAATCTCCTTTGTAATTACCTTTAATCTTCTTCAACTGGAAGCGTACAACTCTTGCTTCAACAGGCTTGATATTATCCATTGAGGCGACTTCAGAAATATCTGATTTATCAAGCTTAACAGGGGCAACTACAACAGGTTTAACTTCGCCCTCCTCAGGAAGAGGTGTTGGCTCATCCTTCTTGATAGGTTGAACAGGGCTCAAAGGCTCAACATCGAATCCAGCATCTTCAATAGGTTCAGGGATAGGAGCACCCATACGTTTAACATTAGGATGTTTCTTAACTTCATTACGTTTGTACCAATACTTGGGCTCTTCATCAGAAGCTCTTCTCTCCGAATCAATCTTAGCAAGATGGTACCAATGTTCAGGTTCAAAGTTAGAAGCACGTTCTCCTTTGAACTCATATACAGGTTCCTCAACCTTAACTTCTTCAGGCTGTTTTTCTATAACAGGTTCAGGATCTCCGTACCAGTACCAAGGCTCACGATCAGAAGGTCTAAGTTCTTTAACAACAGGCTCTTGCTCAACCTCTTCGTTCTTATCATACCAATAATTAGGCTCACGATCAGAAGGTCTGATTTCTTTAATGACCTCAATTTCAGGCACAGGTTCGTTTTGATCATACCAATAATCAGGAGTTTTATCGGATGCACTATCAGACTTGGCTTCTTCAACGACTTTGACTTCGTTTCTGCCATACCAGTAGTCAGGAGTCTTATCTGAAGGTCTATCAGACTTAACTTCTTCAACGACAGGTTCAGAAGCCACAGGCTCGTTCTTATCGTACCAATAATCAGGTTCACGATCAGAAGCACATACCGCATTGTTTTCATACCAGTAATCAGGAGTCTTGTCTGAAGGTCTATCAGACTTAGCTTCTTCAGCGACAGGTTCAGAAGCCACAAGCTCGTTCTTATCGTACCAATAGCTAGGTTCACGATCAGAAGGTCTGATTTCATTCTTATCGTACCAATAATCAGGTTCTTCATCAGAAGCTTTTTCACCAGTTTCTTCTTCACAAACAGGTGTCAAGTTATCAGGATTCAAAGCGTGGATTACACGACGATCGAAGTCATTTTCAAGGACATCATTTTCCTCAGCTTCAACAACATTACGATTGTACCAATAATCAGGTTCACGATCAGAAGGTCTGATCTCATTCTTGTCATACCAGTAGTCAGGAGTCTTATCTGAAGGTCTATCATCTTTAACTTCTTCGATTACTTCGTTCTTATCATACCAGTAGTCAGGCTCACGATCAGAAGGTCTGATTTCATTCTTGTCGTACCAGTAATTAGGAGCCTTATCAGAAGCCTTGTCTCCTGCTTCTTCTACAGGAATTAAATTAAAAGGTTCGATTGCGTTGAGAATTCGTTTATCAAGATCAGTTTCAATGACATCTTCTTCAGAATTTGCAACAAACACTGTTGCCTTTTCATCTACCACAACATCCAAGTCATCTTTAACTTCTTTTACCTTGTTTCTATTGTACCAATAGTCAGGTGTTTTATCAGAAGCAACTTCCAAAGCCTTAGCATACCAATATGAAGGATTTCTATCAGAAGGTCTAGGCTCAAACACGACAGTAGGATAATCCTTAGCCTTAGATTCTTCGACAACTTCTTCAATCTTAGTTTCTACCATCACAGGCTTGGCTGCGGCTGTGGCAGATTCGTAAATAACAGGTTGCTGAATAGGTAATACAAAGTTACGATCATACCAGTAGTCAGGAGTCTTGTCCGAAGGTCTATCAGACTTAACTTCTTCAACGACAGGTTCAGAAGCCACAGGCTCGTTCTTATCGTACCAATAGCTAGGCTCACGATCAGAAGGTCTGATTTCATCGACAGGAGTAACATTGCCTTGACCATCGGCAAACTCTTCAATGTTTTCATAAGCAGGAACTTGAGTTTGAACCTTGACATCAGCAATGGATTCAAACAAAGGCTTGCCGAGAATTAAAACATCACTCTCAAAGCTGTTCAAACTAATTGAAGTAGTAGAATCGTTGACAATGTTACCTTCGTAATTGCCTTCAATAGATTTAAATCCTTTAACACCAGTTCCAAGCTTATCAAGATCAATCTCCATGGCTTCACCAGTAGCATTATCCTTAGGTTGAGAAGCACCAACATTTAAGGAAGCAGAAGGTAAGAATTCATTGTCGAAGTCATGTCCAATGATGCTGTTCAAATATTTTTCACGAGCTTTATTTGCTCTCTTGACTGCACCAGGCTTTCTAAAGCACCAAGCGATGAATGTAGCAAACAAAAGGACTAAGAAAGCAAGGATATAAACCATCAGCACAGTGAAGAACCCATCAAGGAGTTGAGCTGCGGTGAAAGCATGCGAACCTATGCTGAATATCTCAATATTCTTGTAAGCTCCAAACAATCCGTTCAAGACATATCTATCGAGAACTTCGTTCACAGGATCCACGAATGAAGCTAATGACTTGAACATAGCAAATCTTCCATAAGAGATTACTCTCAATAAGACAAGGAATGCACCAACAAAGAACAGAACAACTGCCAAAACAATACGAACAACAGGTTTATGATGAACATAATTATGCCAATCAAATTCCATGTCGAGTTGATTCTCAGTCAATGTTCCATCGGAATACTTTTTCAAAGGTGAGACAGAATCATCTTTGACGACAACATGACCAAAGTTTCCATTGGAATCAACAAAAGGAACAACGGAATCGTTCTTTCCGACTTCAAGTTCTTTATCGGGAGCTGTTTCGACTTTTGCTTTCTTGTATCCTATCGATGCAAACCAAGCAGAAAGCAAAGCTAAAGCAACCATGACAAGAACATAACCCACGTAGAACCAAACAAGGCCGATATTGTTGACTATCATGTAGGCCCAATAACCAATAGCGGCAATATGATCAGTCAAGAAATGCCTGACAGGAGGAATGGCAATAGCTATCAAGGCGATCAACGTAAAACCTTCAACAATCCATAAGAAGATTGCTAAGCCTTTGAAAACACCTCTCTTAATTCTCTCATCTTTGTGAAGAATGTCATTCTTGACAACTTTTTCTATAGGCTGTTTTTGCTCAACTTTTTGTTCTGCATTAACCTGTTCAACAGCAACAGGAGCACCTTCGAGCAAAGTTGCTTGCTCTTGAGCCAAAAGCTCATCTTCATCTTCCTCCTTAGGTTTCTTGAAAGCCAAGACTCCTAAAAGGACTGACAAGGCGATCAAGACGACGAGAATGATGACTACGAACAATGCAAAGTACCCAAGCACAGGGATGCCAGATAATCCTGACAAAGCCTCAACAGCTAGCTTTCTCCAATACAAAACAGTTCGGGAATCATACATCGAAAGTCTAATAGAAGGAACAAAGACAGCAATCATTCCGCAAATCACTATCAATGTCAAAAGCCATACGACAATTGCAAAGAATGCCAAGACAAAATGACCGAAGCCGTGTTTCTTTTCGTTCTTTTCAACTGAAGCCGCCTTAGTGGTAACCTCGCCATCATTATCAATCACAGCTTTAGGTTTCTTATATGCCACAATAGCAGGCCAAATAGAAATTCCTAAAAGGATCACAACAATCAAAGCCATGAAGATGTCTATCCATTCCTGTGAAGAAAGACCAGGAAGTTTCCACCCATCGACAAGCTCTACTATCTTGCTAGAGAATTGTCCAATCGAGTTGACACCACCACAAGTGATAGCATCATTAAGATATGGGACACTGAAAAAAATCAATGCCACCATAACTATCAAGGACAAAGCCCAAAGAACAGCAAGACAGATTTTAGAAACTGTTCTTTTCATGAATGCCTCTTTTCTGTATTACCTATTTACTAATACAAAATAAATATACCACTTGCAACCCCTGTTTTAAAAGTTGTTTTTTCAGGAAATTGTATAAAAATAGCACTCATTATTTGATAAATTTTCAAAATAAGTTGATATTTGTCTAAAAAATAATTCAATTATATTGCATAAATATTGAGTTTTTTGAATTACCAACTTATAGATTAATATAATGCCATGTTGTATATAGGCATTTGTAAAAAAAACAGTTATTATTCTTCCTTTTTAACGATGCTCAAGTCTTTTGATACGACAAAAACATCTTTAGGTTCAAATGTTTTATCCATCATAACATCGTCATATATGACAAAAATAAAGTTCATTTTTTTCTTTAGTTCTATCAATCTAGTAGTTATTTCTTTTAGCAATTGACGGCTATCTGTAAGACTAGAGCAATCCATCACAACAATCTTAGGATTAAAGGCTAATAAATAGGAGAGTTGTATTTTCAATTGAAAATCTTCGTTGATAAATTGATAAGATTTATATTTAACAACCTCTTTTGCTTTGAATATTCCTAAAGCTTCCATCAACTCAATCGAATAATCATAAGCCTCTTGTCTTCTCATTCCTTGGACTGCCATCAAGACTGATATAAGGTTTTCGCCTATGGAATGCTTTCTTTCATCGACTAATAAGAATTTGTCTTGTCCGACAACACCAATCACATAGTTTTCTAAGCCTAAAAGAATATCTCTTTCATTCTTACAATTAATTGTCAAAGGTTGCTTGATCTTTTGTAGCTGTTCTTCTCTTTTCCTAGCTTTTTTAAATTTTCTTTTATGAGCTAGGAAAAATCTATCCCCACCATTTAGCATCTCAAAAGAGAAATCCATCCAAAACTTCTTCTTTTTAAGTTGTCTTTTCTTAGCGTGATAAATTCTCTTTAAATTCTTAGTTTGAAATGATCTATATTTTTCTTTTTCCAAGTCATCAAACAAACCTAAATACTTTTTATTTGCTTCTTCTATATAAGCTATTTCGTTAGACCACTCAGCTTTGATTTCTTTAGCTTTTATATTTTTGTCTTCTTCAGGTATAGATGAATCAGCTTTAACCCTATCTACTTGTTCATTCATCAAGGACCTAGCATCACTTCTTTCATAAGAAGTCAATAAACGATCTACTCTTTCAAAATTCGATAATCTAAGCTTCATATACTCATTATCGTGAAGAGTAAATCCATTCAATGTTATCCTATTGAATTTTATTCCTTTAAAATCTTTGATCAGCATCTTTAAAGAAGGATGAATTCCTTTTACCAAAAATCTTTTCTCGCTAAAAATAATATATGTAGTAGATGAATCAAAGCAGTATGTTTTACCATCCGTCGTTTCTACTTTTAATTCGATTTTATCGTTTGATATATCTAGATAACTTATCTTTGTACAAGGTTTTTTGTTTTCCATAGTTCATTTAAATCTTAATAATTATAGCAAGACTTCTCTTATGTCGTTATAATTATTGGAATTGTTAAGGAGAATACTATGGCTAAACTTAAAACCGTTCTTTTTGATTGCTGGGATACAGTTATTCATTATAATGAAAGTGATAAAAACAAAGGAATAACTCTTCTTTTAGATGTTTGTGATAATCCCGATAACATCAAATCTGATCAATTGGAATCAGATTATCACGCCTTGATGCATGAATACTATAAGAAGTGCAATGACTTCGATTTAAGATTCATTGCATTATTTAGATATATTTGTGTATCGCATAATCTCAAGCCGAGGATTTCTTATGAAGAAATCGAGAAACTATATAATCAACATCTAGTTCCAACACCAGTAGAAAATCTTAGACCATTATTGAATTTTCTAAAGCAAAACAACATAAAGGTCGGTGTATGTTCCAATACCATTCACTCCGAAGAGCACACTGTCGATTTCATAAAACAATGCTGGCCTGATATGCCATTTGTTTTTGTTATGGCCTCATCGACATATGGTGTCAAAAAGCCGAATCCTAGATTCTTTGAAATCGGAGCTAAACTAGCTGGTTCAAAGAACGAAGAAACGATTTATATAGGTGATAACTTCTATGCCGATGTATATGGATCTTGGTTATCTGGTTTTATGAAATCGATTTGGTTAAATCAAAAGCACAAGAACAAGAAAGATTATTATCTATATCATCCTGAAATGAGCGATGAGATTGAATATACTGAAATCGATGACTATCTCAAACTTATTCCAATATTGGAGAAAATGATTTAATATGGAAAGAACAGGTATATACAAAGAAGAAAGAAAGTTTGTTTATTCCGACTACGATATAAACGATAATGTCTTAATGTCTCATATAGCCGAGATATTTCAAGATATCGCTGGAAATCACTCTGAGTTTTTAGGATGTGGTTACGAAGCAGTGAAATCTAAGGATATGATCTGGGTCTTAGCAAAAACCAAAATTGATGTAATAAGAAATCCAATCATAGCTAAAAATGTAATTGTCGAAACAATTGCCTATAAACCAGCTGGTCTTATATTTGCAAGAGAATTAATCATCAAAGACAAAGAAACTGGTGAGACACTTATCACCGGTAATTCCAATTGGTGCCTAGTTTCTTTATCAACCAGAAGATTAGTTCGTCCCAACATCGATGTCGTTCCTTTTGAGCAAGATGATACTAATAGAATCTACAAGGATAAGATGAAATCATTGGACAATATCCAATTTGAAGATAAAGATTTCATGTTCAGTCAAACTATTAGATTCACTGATTTGGATCACAACAGACATATGAATAACTGCCATTATTTAGATATAATTACAAATGCTGTTTCGCCTACTTCAAATCAAAGAATCACTTCATTGGAAATAAACTATGAAAAAGAATGTATCAAAGATGATGAAATTCTAGTTTATAAAAAAACAATTTCAGATATGGAAGGATTTGTAACAGCCTATAAGAAAGAATCCAGACAACTCGTGTTTAAATCGAAATATAAACTTAGCTATAATGCTGACGCATCAAAGCAAACCCTCTAATAGATCTCGGCTTTAATTCCTGGAGTTTTTCAAAACAACCGACCATTGTCGATCCTGTGGTTAAGACATCATCAAAAAGAATGATGTCTTTTTTTGACAAATCAATTCTTTTTTTGATAATAATCCTATCTTTTACTTTTTTTTTATCTTCCAAGGTTAAATCTTTTTGAACTGGGCCAGCAGTCTTTCCCAAAATATCCAAATAACGAATATCAGCTGATTCTAATATTCCTATCAAATGATTAAATCCTCTCTTTTGAATCGATTCGTCAGTTGAAGGAAGCGGAATAACAACTTTATTTAAAGTTAAGAATTTAAATAATAATTCGAAAGGCGTTAAAAAGACGCTTCTCAGTTCATAATCACAGATAGTCTTATATTGATATAGCCATTGCATCAAAACATCATCATGATAATAAATAGAAAAAATGTTTAATTCACCTATTTTTTCTTTATTAAAATGAAATTTCCTTTTAGCTAAACAAGAATCGCAAATTGCAGATGAAAGAAAAACAGTCAAAGGCGAACTTGGCTCAATTGGATTAAAACACACCTTACAATACTTGTTCTCCATTTGACTTTTTAATCCTTTCTATCGATTCGATTATATATTTGTTCTTGCTTGCTCCGTAAAAAACAACCTCACCATCCTCATATTTTTTCTTCCTTCCAGCTCTTCCAGCAATCTGAATTAGAGTATCTGCATTATAAATATAATTTGTATCAGCTTTATAAACTAGAACTTGTAAATCCTTAACTGTCACTCCTCTTTCTAAGATAGAAGTTGTAACTAAATAACGGAGTTTTCCTTCCTTGAATTCCCTTATTTTCTTCTCTCTATCTCCATCCTGAGACGATACTGATTCACCATTAGATAAAAACAATGACAGCTTTTCATAAAGAGTTTCTACTTCTCTGATTGTCGGAGCGAAAACAAACACTTGCTTTCCTTGATTCAACATACGCTTCAAATCTAATAAAACATACAGAAACTGAAAAAATAAGCATCGTTTGAAAACTGGAACCGGAAGAGGTCTTCCATGATATCTCTCATCCAATTTCAGTACGATTCCTTTTTCTTTTTCAATGAAATTCAAATCATCTTTTGATGGGGTTGCAGATAATAACACATACGTTCCTCTAATGCTGTCTTTGAAAAACTTATGAAGCAAATCATCACCTCTATATGGAAAAGCATCTATTTCATCAAACACCAGTAAGTCGAAATAATGAGGGTATCTATATAATTGGTGAGAAGTCAAAACTATTATATGTCCATATAAATCCTCTGTATGACCTTCACAAACACACACGACTTTTGCTGAAGGAAAAGCCTCTTCGATTCTTGGACCTAATTCTAAGACGACATCTTTTCTTGGGGTAGCAAATCCCACTCTTTTTCCTTCTTTCAATGCTTCTTCCATCGCCATATAGACTAATTCCGTCTTTCCAGCACCTGTAACGGCATTTATCAAAACCGGAATATTCTTCTTATATGATTCTCTGACTTTTACCGCTATCTCTTCTTGTTTCTCAGTCAATGGATAAGCTAATCTAAGCTTTGGTGAAGACATCGGCGAAATAGTAAAGGCAGACGGATCCACTTTAGTGCCTGAAAAAGGCAGACATCTTCTGCAATAAACTTTCCCATCAACTCCAATTCCAAGATATTTTTCATCGCTGTTGGAGCATCTATCACATATAAATTTGTTTTCCATCACTAATATATATGGATAGATAGTCAAAAGAAAATCAAAAAATCCACCAAAGGTGGATTTAGTTAAGTCGTCTAAGAATTTGAATTAGATGTATTATCGTCAGTTGCTACCGCTTTAGTTTCTCCCTGAATCATGTCTGCTTTGATTTCACCGATTTTCTTTCTTTTATCTTCATATAAATCGAGATAAGACATACGATGTTTCTCATCATGGATTGCAACCAAAGCCTCATCGACTAGTTTAGCCAAGTCTCTGAGCTTTTCAGCAGGTGTGGAGATAAGTCCTTGAAGTCCGAAGGATCTGAGCAAGGATACAGCTTCTTTGATACGAACACCATCCATCTTTGAGAAAGCTTCATCGAATATAACCAATCTCAAAGTATCGCTATCTTGAGTTACTCTATAAAGCTGAGCGAAGGAAGCTAATATTGAAATATAGAAAGGTGTTTGAGTTTCACCTCCAGATTGTCTCTTAAATGTTCTAGCCAAAGAAGATTCGACAGCATTATCATCAGTTCCACGTTTGACCAAAAGATCGAAGTTCAAATATGTACGATAATCTGCGAATTTCTCAATGTTGGCCAAGATTGCTTCCTTATTGGTAGAAGTTGAATCCTGAGCGTCTGAAATCAAAGAGAACAATTGATTCATCAAATCCTTGTACTTTTCCATAAAGACATCTTCAGCATCTCCAGCTGATAAGAGCAAAGGATCCATCATCATGTTGTAATAATCGATGTAGTCTTTGTTGGGTTCAACAGTGAAACGATATCTATCACGTCCAAATCTCACATCAGACAAAGCATCGTTCAATTCTTTGATTTGAGATTGAACTGTAGTAATTAAACTTCTCAACTTATAAATGAAGTCATCTTTGAATTCCTTAATAGCATTTGCATGAGCTTGCGCTATCTTCTCAGTATATTGAGGCAACAAGACATTACTCAAACTATCCAATTCTTTATCGAATGTCTCGTTAGAGGATTCATCTGTTGTATCATAAGAGAGATTGTATTTAGTGACATAAGCACTTCTAGTCTTCATCAAATTATCACGAAGACTCTTTTGTCTCGATTGAGCTCTGGCAAATAATCTATTTGCTTCTTCTGCAATCTGAGAAACATCCATGGTGGAAGCTAATTGATCATACTTGGGCAAGTATATTTCCTCAACAGCTTTAGGATCAAAAGCAGATATAGTTTGTTCTCCAGCCTTGACTGCCATTTGCTTTTCAGGAATAACCTCGTTTTGAATACGACGAATCTCAGAGGTATGTTCTCCTTTTTCGGCAGTGAATTGCTCTTTTTGTTGATTCAAACTAGCTATATCCTCATCGATAGCATGAATCTTATCATCGATTTCTTTGACTGAAGATAATGCTCCTTCCTTCATTTGTTCTGCCAAACGACGAACATTCTCTTCTAATGCTGGAACGTTTTCAACTTCATTCAAATCATCGCGGTAAGTTCTAGCTTCGTTAGAAGACATGATTGCCATCATAGTCAAAGGTGTTATCTTTTCAACCAAAGAACTGAGCAAAGAAATCTTTTCATCGATAGAGACATACTCATCGTGTATTCCTTCTACCGAGCCTTGGGAAACTCTAGTTCCAAGGAACAATGAAGTGACGCGTTTAGGATACCAGGTAGCAAAGCCTCTATATCCTGTACAATCGGCACAAAGACCATTTCCACTTTCTCTGGCTTCTTCAAAGTTTGCACATTTCTTTGTCTTTCCCAACAAATAATCTGAATAAGCTTGAGCACCTTCATCCTTCGAATCCACCAAGAATGCGCAGCTATCTTCTCTAGCAGGATGTTCATTCATAAATTCGATAACTTTGGTTGAATCGACGATGTTAACTCCGTTGAAGTCATAAACATTGATCAAATCTTTCAAGATTCTTTGTGCTTCATTGTAATAGGAAGGATTTACAAAAACATAGAATCTATTTCCACCAATACATGATTCAATTGCTGTAGCCCAATTAGGATCGTTGACATCGACCAAATCACAGAACTTCTTTACATAGGCATCAGGATGACGAGCACACAATCTGCTTTGCAAATCATCAACAACTTGTTTATATCTAGGTCCGAAAGGCTTAGCTCCACTATGAACTGATTTCAATTGAACAGCCAATTCAGTTTTTTTGTTGGATAAATTATAGAGATACTGTTCTAGCTTCGTGTAAATAGAATAACCTTTTGATTTATATGAATCCATCTCTTGTTGAAGATGTTCCAAAGATAAGACGTCGACGCTTTGTTCATCGCAAGCTTTGCTCAAAGAATTGAATTCATCATAGATTTCATTTGAAAATTCACTGAATTCTGACAGTTCATCCTTATC